>TARA_B100001057_G_scaffold143967_1_pt1 | contig 11662 bp, 10 predicted proteins | sample TARA_B100001057 | Tara Oceans TARA_B100001057 (sample SAMEA2621839) | marine metagenome | biome: marine biome (ENVO:00000447); feature: surface water layer (ENVO:00002042); material: "saline water (ENVO:00002010), including plankton (ENVO:xxxxxxxx)" | depth 5 m | reverse complement strand
TTTATCACTTAATTTATCAAATAGATAACCGTTTCCTTTTAGTTGAATTTTAATATTTAAGTCATCAGCTTTTTGCATTATTCTATTAAAAATAATTAAGCTTTTTTTTGAACCAATATCGGGCATTCTAGTTTTTATACTAATTTGTTTCTCTTCTATTTCTTTCAAATAGTTTTCATTAATGGACTTTAAATCTTTAAATGATCCAAAAAGAGAATAATCAATTGTGAATCCAACTGATTTTATTTCATTTTCTAATTTAATTACACTGTCTAGTTCTAGATTATCCTTTATTTCAATGTTAAAAGATACTTCTTTATACCCCCCAAAATTTTTATCGAAAAACTGCATTTCTTTGAATAAATCAGAGGACTTATTAAACTCATCATTTATATGATTATTAATTTCAAAATTATTTATTCCAAACAGACAAAAAAAGGACATTATTAATATAAGTGGGATGGATTTTTTACTACTTTGAAATTTAATAAATTTCGAAATTAAATTATCTATTTTATTATTTAGTAATTTTTTACCCTTTATAATATGAAGATTTAACTCTATGCATATTGAATAGGTCACAAGAATAACAAAAAGAGATATTAAGATTCCGATAGTTGTAATCATACCTAATCTTGAAATTGGCAAAACATTAGAAAAGCAAAAACTTAAAAACCCTATTGCTGTAGTAATTGATGTTAAAGCAACAGGTTTTCCAATATTGTTAACCTGATATTTAAAATACTCCAGTTTAGATTTTTTAGTTTCTCCATTATCATTAACTAAATGCATAAAATCAGAAATACAAACAATAAACAATATTGCGGGCATAATAATCATCACAAGTTCAATTCCTCCAAACAATAGTTGAGATATCATAAAACTTATAGTAATACTAAACAGTACACTTACAGTAACAATTGAAACAAATTTTATGTTTCTAGAAAAAAACCAAAGTATCAGGGAGCATAAAAAAGCACTAAAAAAAGTGATATAAAGAAGCTCTTTAATTACTTTATCCTTTATGTATAGTTCTCCTTTTACTTGACTGGTGATATAAATAGATGAAGCTTCTAGTGAATTAAATATATATTCAAGGTTTGTAATAAACTCTTTATTAGAATCTTCTCCTAAATCAGATTTTAAAATAATTATATAAAATATTTTTTTTTGATCTTCTGAAATAAATAAACTTTTCTTCTTTTTTATTTTTTCAATTAAATCATTAAAATCTTTTTTATTTTCTATTTTTTTATTGTTTCCAAATGGAAGGAAAAAGTTTAAACCAAATAATGAAATATCATTAAAAACACTTTGGGATGATATAATATTTTTATCTTTTAATAAATCGTAATGAACAGACTGAAGTTTAACTAGATCTTCGAACTGAATCATTTTATTGAATTCCACTCCAACTAAAAAAAGATTACTAGAATCAACATTTTCTTTTTTTTCTATTTCTACATCATCAGCGTACTGTAATATTCTCTCAGAATCATAAAATATTTTAGGATTTTTTAATGTATAAATTGAGAAAATAAAGCACAGCACTATTAACGATAATAGTTTGAATTTATGCTTCCACACAAATTTTATCATTTTTTTAGATATTTACAGAAATTTAAAGACAGAATGCAATGTCCTAACCATACAAAATTATTTAACAAAATTAGTATAGTTTAAATCTTTATCAAACAAAAAAATAATAATATTTTAACTTAGAGAAATATAAAAAAATAATTAATGAAACGTTTAGCGCTTATAATTTTTATCTTGGCAGGAATTAGTTTAAATGCCCAAGACCTTAGTTTATTTGAGAATGAGATTTTTGTAAATGAAAGCGATACGCTTAATTATAGAATTCTTAAACCTTTAGACTACGATCCAAATCAGCAATATCCTGTCCATTTATTATTACATGGCTCAGGTGAAAGAGGTTCTGATAATACATCTCAATTAACTTATGTAGATCAACTTTTTCTAAAAAAAGAAAATAGAGAAAATTATAAATCTTGGGTAATCATACCTCAATGCCCATCCAATGATCGGTGGCCAAGTTTATCCTCAGATGATTGGAACAAAAATTTTGAAAATAAAATAACTAGCCCAAATAAAAGTCTCAGGCTCGTTATGGAGCTGATGGATATGTTTATTGAAAAAAGACAAGTTAACAAACAAAAAGTTTATGTCAGTGGACTATCTATGGGTGGTATGGGAACTTTTGAAATATTGTATAGAAGGCCGAATATGTTTGCTGCTGCTACTCCTATTTGTGGAAATGGAATTCCAGCATTTGCAAAACGATATGCAAATAAAGTTTCAATATGGATTTTTCACGGTTCTGATGATAAAACGGTTGACCCAAAGCATTCTTTAAAAATGGCAAAGGCCATTATTGAATCGGGAGGTAGCCCCAAAATGACTTTATATGAAAATGTTGGTCATGGCAGTTGGAATAATGCATTTGCTGAACCGAATTTTTTAAAATGGATTCATTCAAAATCAAAAAAATGACAATAAATAAAATAACTATAACTTCAGTATTTATTCTAGCTTCAATAGCCATGAATGCACAAGAATTGATTCAAGCTAGTAAACTAGATGACCTATTGACAGCTCCTAAAATAACAATTGCAGGAGGCGGAACCATAATGGATTGGGCAAACATTAATTTTTATAAAGAGAGTAACGAAAAATTAAAAATAATTTCTGATCCAAATCGGGTTGTGTTTATGGGTAATTCAATTACTATGGACTGGAGTGATTATAATCCCAGTTTTTTTAGCGAGAATCCATTTGTTAATAGAGGCATTGGAGGTCAAACATCACCACAAATGATGGTTCGATTTAGAACTGATGTTGTTAATTTGAATCCTAAGGCTGTTGTAATTTTTGCTGGTACAAATGACATCGCAGGGAATACAGGGTTAATAAGTATAGAAAATACGGCAGAAAATATAATCTCAATGGCTGAGATTGCTATGGCTCAGTATTTGAATGGACTTACAGATGATACAGGAACATCCTTGGGTTATCAGGCTACAGCAGATAAATTATTGATGCCAATTCCACAACCTCAGATGGACATCAATCCTAATTTGGTGCAAAATCCAGGATATTAATTTAATAATATTTTTAGTTTTTTACATATAGTTTTGTTTAAAGGGTGGTAGAAATACCACCCTTAATATTTTCAACTATTTTACCTTATTTAGACTATTATAGCCTATTAATTCAAATATTTGAAAGAAATATTTTTTTTAACAGCATCTGATAGTGTATGGTGAACAGGACAATTGTATGCAGCTCTTTCAAGAATAGTTTTAGTTTTTTGATCATATTCTCCTGGGAAAGTTAAATCAATTTCAATTTTGGCAATTCTTCTAGGGTTAATTCCCATTGTTTTTTTAACAACTGCAGTAGTCCCTTTTATATCAACATTATCTTTCTCAACAGCAATTGCCATAATAGTTAATATACAGCTTGCAAAAGCTGTACAAACCATATCTGTCGGGGAGAAGGTCTCTCCTAATCCATGGTTATCTTTTGGAGCATCCGTATTTATCTCAGATCCAGAGTCTAAGTGAACAGCAGTTGTTCTTAAACCTCCTTTGTATTTGATTTTAAATGTATTCATAATATTGCCTTTATTAACTCCTTCTACCTTCCTTCTTGATACTTTGTTTAGCTATTTCTATATGCTCAACATGGTGTCTTGTATGCCATGCATACATACCGACATGCTCATGAAGAATTATGTTTTTATCTCTAGCAGAATGGTAATAAGTTTTTTTAAAGTCTTCCTCTGATAAAGTTTTAAGCAGTGAAACCCATTTTGCATGAATCCCATCAATAACATTTAAGCTATCATTAATATCTAGGACGTTTGACTCAGGTGTGGTCAAGAATTCACTCACTTCATACATTTTTACACTTGGATTTTCCTCAAGAAGTGTATGTTTTGTCCTTATAAATGCATAAGTATGAGTATCACAATAGTGATGGATTATTTGAGCTATGTTCATTCCACCGTCCCTATATGTCTTTTTCAAATCTGTTTTATCAAGTCCTTTTACAGCGTCTTTGAGTTTTTGAGAAAATGATTCAAGTGTTTTTATATCTTCAATAGTTCTTGAAAAATTAAATTCAAGATTAGCTTTATATTTTCCAATGGGAAATTTTAGTTTTTCAATGTTGTCTTCCATGATAATTTTTTTTAAGATTTGAGTAATCATCTATTAACTTCTTTACTATTTTTTTTGACTCATCTTCATATTTAATTTCAAAAACATATGGTGAGTCAATCCATTTTGAAATATGATCAATATTTTTATTTGAGAACCTATCTATAACTGTCACTCCTTCTTGTTTTAGAGCCGCAGCATTGAACTGTTGTTCTATTTGAGCCTCAACAGGAACAACAAGCATTGGTTTTCCTAGGAAAATTGCTTCTGATGTCGTAGCAAAACCTCCAGCACAAACAATTCCATAACATGAGGCAAACTTTTCTAAAAAAAGTTCTTCAGACAATGGTTCAATATTGACGTTTGAAATAACTTTTTTTGATTTTGATTCAGGAGAAAAAATAGTCCATTTTTTATCTTGGTTCAATTTACTTATTACATCAATTAAATTAGAGGGTGAGTAGGTGGGTAGATATATGATTATTTCATCATTTTTGGTTATCTCTAAGTTTCTAATCTTATCTCTAATTATTGGATAAAAAATCCTATCTGTATATTTTTTATAGTGGTATCCATAACCAAGATTTGAAGGAATAATATATTTAATTGCGTTGAGAACTACTCTTGAGTAATTATTGGGCTTTGGTATATTTTCAAGTCCCATTGAATATTGGTTAGTTAGTTCAAAACATTTGACTTTTTTAAATTTTGCTGACCATGCTGAAACAGGTTCAAAATCATTTATAATTAAGTCATACTTTGTTATCGGACAAGAAATAATTTCTCTAATAAATCTGAAGTAGTTATTTAAAAAAATAGTCTTTAACCAATTAACAGCACCTGTATTAGTGTAAAAAAATGTTAGTCCGTTGAAATGAAAAAGAGATTCCTCCTCTAATAAAAAATCATTTTTTGGACCGCTTGTAATTATGTCAATATCAGCAATTTCTTTTAACCTTGGGATTATACTTTGAGCTCTAGCAAGATGTCCATTGCCAGTGGTCTGAATCGCGTAAAGAATTTTCATTTATCCTGAAGAATTTTAAACTCTGCTAAAAGATCTTTATAGAGTTCTTTATTGGTCATCTCAATTCTTGCATCTTCATCATCTTTATATTCTTCTTCTGTCCTTTTGTGCATATATATTGACCATTTATTATCTACATATTCTAGAGAAGAAAGACTCTCAAGCCAATCTCCTGAATTCATATAAATTATCTCTTCATTATTTACATAAAATGATTCAATTTTAGGAGTATGGATATGACCACAAACTACATATTTATAACCATTTTTTTGAGCAACCTCTGCAGCTTTGCTTTCAAAATTTGCAAAATATTGAACTGCAGTTTTAACATTAGCTTTAATCGCCTTAGAGAAATTTAATCTTTTTTGACCTAAAGGTTTCATTATTTTTTTGTTGACCCAACTATTAAACATTATCATGTAATCATAAAGGAAGCCAGCAAGTTTAGTTAACCAGCCAGTTTGAATTGAAAAATCAAAAACGTCACCATGAAACATCCATACTTTTCCCTCATCAGTATCCAATACAACTTGATTTACTATTTGAAAGTTTTGAATTTTATAGTTTAAAAACTTCCGCATCAGTTCATCATGGTTTCCAGTAACATAATAAATTTCTTTACCCTCAGAGATTAAATCAAGAAAGTATTTGACAACTCTCATGTGTGAGGAGGGCCAAAAGCGTTTATTAAAAAGCATTATGTCAATAAAATCACCATTGATTACAATTTTTTTTGCATCGATTGATTTTAAATAAGCTAAAACTTCATTAGCCTCTGAACCATAGGTGCCAAGATGTAAATCGGAAATGACAAGAATATCTAAATTACGCTTCACTCTTTTGCATATTTATAAATGAAAATTTTACATAAAAGCTTGAAGCTTCATTGCTAACCCTTGATCGCCTTTAATCTTGAGTTTACCACTCATAACTGCCATCATAGGATTAACTTTACCATTTTTAAGATCTTCCATTAAAGATCCTGCCATAGTAATGGTACAGTCAGCTTCCATTTCCTCTAATAAAATTTTATTTTCAGAGCCTGTTCCGTCAATACATATTGAATTTCCATCAATTTCAAATTTAATTATACCACCTATAGGTGCTGCATTTTTTGCTTTTGATTGAAAGTTTGAAAGTATATTTTCTTTATCCATAATTTTTTCATTAACCATGTAAAAGGTAATAATAAAATAATTTTATTTAGATTAGCATTTATTATAAAAAAATATGAGTTACAAAGTTAAAAAAGCTGCCGTTCTAGGATCAGGAGTAATGGGTTCTGGAATTGCTTGTCACCTTGCAAATGTTGGTATAGATGTTTTAATGTTAGATATTCAGCCTAACGATAAATCTATAAAAAATAAAAACTTTATTGCAGACGAGTCATTAAAGAATGCTATAAAGTCAAGACCAAACCCACTATACAAAAAAGAGTACGCAAACAGAATAACAACAGGAAACTTTGATGATGATTTTGAAAAGATCAAAGATGTAGACTGGATCATTGAAGTAATTGTCGAAAAACTTGAAATTAAAAAAACAGTTTTTGAAAAAGTAGAAAGATTTAAATCAGACCATGCTTTTGTAACTTCTAATACTTCAAGTATTCCCATTTCACTTTTGAGTGAAGGTAGATCAGAGAATTTTAAAGCTAAGTTTTGTGGAACACACTTTTTTAATCCTCCAAGGTATTTAAGATTATTTGAAGTAATTCCGCATAGTGAGTCTGACCCCTCTTTAATATCATTTTTGATGGAATTTGGTGATGTCATCCTTGGGAAACAAACAGTTCTTTGTAAAGATACACCTGGATTTATTGGAAATAGAATTGGTGTAATGTGTGGTATAAAGTCTTCTCAACTAACCGAAAAGTATAAGTTTAAAATTGAAGAAGTAGACCTTATGACTGGAAGTGTTATAGGTCTTCCTAACTCTGGTACATTTAGGCTTCAAGATCTAGTTGGATTAGATACAAGTCATAACGTAACTAACTTTCTTGTAAATAATGTAAAAGATGACACTTTTTACACTAAGCTGAAAGATGAAGCAGAGAACAAGTCTTTTAATTTTTTAATTGAAAATAAATTCTTTGGAAATAAATCTGGAAAGGGTTACTATGAAAAAACAAAAGAAAAAGATGAAAATGGCAGATCAGTTATTAAGGCATTAGATCTGGACTCAAACACATATAGAAAATCTATTAAGCCCAGTATCCCTGAAGTAAGAGAGGCTAAATCTATAGAGCTTTTTGACAGAAGGCTTAAGTTTCTTGTAGAAGGAGACTCAAATGTAAGTAAGTTCTACAGGGAATACTTTTCGAGTTTACTTTCATATTCAGCTATGAGTATTCCAGAAATTGCAGATGATTTTTATCAGATAGATGATGCTATTAGAACTGGATATGCATGGAGTTATGGACCATTTGAAATATGGGATAATCTTGGGATCGAGGAAGCTGTTAAAATGATAGAAAGTTGTGGTGAAGTTATTCCACAATGGATAACTGATATGGTAAATTCTGGCGCTAAATCATTTTATGTGTTTGAGGATGGAAAAAAGAAATTCTATGATATTAGTACTAAAAAATATTTAACTGTGCCTAGTTCTGAAAACCATTATATTTTAGATGCATTTAGAGAAAATAAACAAATTCTTAAGAACCCTGAATGCACTGTTCACGATATTGGAGATGGAGTTATGTGTATTGAGTTTCAGACTAAGGGAAACTCTATTGGAGAAGGAATTGCAAAAGGAATAAATGAGGCAATTGATATAGCAGAAAGAGATGGATGGAATGGAATTGTAATTGGAAACAATGACAAGCAGTTCTCAGTTGGTGCTAACCTAATGAATATGGGAATGATGGCTATGCAAAAGAATTTTGATGATATAGAAGAATTCTTAGTAGGGTTTCAAAAAATATTGATGAGAATGAGAACTTGTAATGTTCCAGTAGTATCTGCAACTCACGGATTTGTTATGGGAGGAGGACTTGAAGTTTCAATTCATTGTGATGCTGGTATTCATGCATCTGAATCATATATTGGTTTAGTTGAGGCAGGTGTTGGTCTAATCCCTGGTGGTGGAGGTACCAAAGAGATGGCAATGAGAGCTTCAGATTCATTTAACTCAGGTGATGTTAAGATGCCTTCATTAATTGATCATTTTAAATCTATCGCAATGGGATCAGTTTCAACCTCAGCATATGAAGCATTTGACCTTCATTATCTTCTTAAAGAAAGAGATTTTGTTTGTATGAATAGAATGAGAAATATTAGTATGGCTAAGGAAAAAGTCTTAAATCTTAAGACAGGTTATATTCCTCCTTCTTCAAGGCAGGATATTGAAGTTCTTGGAAGATCTGGACTATCAACATTGTATTCTGCAATAAATGAATTTAGACTTGGAAATTATATGTCAGATTATGATGTAGAAGTTTCGAGAAAAATAGCTTATGTTATGTGTGGTGGAGATTTAACGTATTCTCAGAATGTTAGTGAGGAATACCTTTTAGATCTTGAAAGAGAAAACTTTATGAGCTTACTTGGAAATCAAAAAACATTAGATAGAATTCAGCATATGTTGATGACTAAAAAACCTTTAAGAAATTAATTATGGAAGCATATATAGTAGCTGGTTATAGATCAGCAGTAGGAAAAGCAAAGAAAGGTGGCTTTAAAAATTATAGAACCGATGATTTAGCAGTAGATGTAATAAAACACCTTACATCACAAGTTCCAGAACTTGACACAACTAAAGTTGATGATGTAATAGTTGGATGTGCTAACCCCGAAGGTGAGCAAGGTCTTCAAGTTGCAAGATTAATTTCAGCTAGAGCTCTTGGAAAAGAAGTCCCAGGTGTAACTATCAATAGATATTGTGCTTCAGGTCTTGAAGCTATTTCAATGGCTGTAAGTAAAATTAGAGCAGGCTTTGGAGATATTTTTATTGCAGGAGGGATTGAAAGTATGAGCTTAATACCTATGACAGGTTATAAATTGGCTCCAAGTTATAATGCAAACATGGAAAATTTAAATTATCATGTAGGTATGGGACATACAGCAGAGGCAGTTGCGGAAAAGTATAAAATTACAAGAGAAGCTTCTGATAAATTCTCATGTGAGTCACATATTAAAGCTGCTAATGCAATTGACAATGGACTTTTTAAAGATGAAATTGTTCCTGTAACTGTAAAAGAAGTATTTGTGAAAGATGGCAAGAAAGTTTCTAAGTCCCATACAGTAGATATGGATGAAGGAGTTAGGAGAGAGACAACAGTTGAGGCCCTAGCTAAATTGAGACCTGCATTCAAAATCGGAGGTGTTGTAACTGCAGGTAGTTCATCACAAATGTCTGATGGAGCTGCTTTTGTGCTTGTTATGTCTGAAGAAATGGTAAAGCAGTTAGGTGTTGATCCTATTGCTCGAATGGTTACTTGTACATCTGGAGCAGTAGATCCTTTATACATGGGGATTGGCCCAGTTGAAGCTATTCCAAAAGCTTTAAAGCAAGCTGGATTAAAACTTTCTGATATTGAACAAACTGAGTTAAATGAGGCTTTTGCTGCTCAGGCCCTTGCTGTAATTCAAGAGAGTGGTCTTGACCCTGATACAGTTAATGTTAATGGTGGTGCTATTGCTCTTGGTCATCCTCTTGGCTGTACTGGTGCTAAACTTTCAATTCAATTATTAAATGAAATGAAGAGAAGAAATCAAAAATATGGAATGGTAACAGCTTGTGTCGGTGGTGGTCAAGGAATAGCAGGTATCTATGAAAGACTCTAGACTTTTTTAACTACATAAGTCACAACACCCCAAACTATAAATTCATTTTCTTCAGTAACCTTAATTGGATCATAATTTTTGTTTTCTGGAACTAGGTATACGTGATCTCTTTCAATTTTTACTCTTTTTACAGTGAACTCTCCATTCAAATAACATACTGCAATTTTATTATTCTTTAACCTTTCACTTCTGTCTATTACTAAAATATCTCCATCATCTAGACCTGCATCTTTCATTGATTCACCTGAGACCTTTGCATAAAATGTTGCTTCCTTATTTTTAACCACAACTTTTTCAAGATTAATTCTTGACTCTTCGAAATCTCCCGCTGGCGAAGGAAACCCTGCAGATATTCCTTCTTCTATAAATAAGCTGTTTAAGGGACTATCTTCATTTGGTTTAAATATTTTTATATTATTTTTCATATGCTAACTAACGATTAACACCTCATCAATTTCAGTTGTATAGTTCCTTGAGAGTTTTTGTCTTTTCATTTTCCATATTCTTTTTTGATCCTGACTAGCAAGTCTTACTTTATAGAGTCCATATTTATCATCAATAGTGTCAATACTCTTCATTAATTTTTTTTGTTTTTCAAGGTCTTTGTCAAACATGCTAAATTGGTGATTGGATTGAGGAGATAAGCCCATCAATATAATCCCTGCTTTTTTATAAAGTTTATTTCGGGAATAAATTTTCTTTAAAAGACTTACAGCAAACTTGCTTATTTCAATACTTGAATTTGTTGAGAAAGGGAGTGAACCTGTTAAGCTAAAATGATATTTTTCACTGTTTTGTTTAAAAGGATTACTACGAATAAAAACACAAATCATATTACACTCGCTATTTTGTCTTCTTAATTTTTTAGACGCGACCACAGAGAATGTAGTAACTCTTTCAATTAAGTCATCTAATGAAGAAATTTCAGACTCAAAACTTCTCGTTGTAGCAATAGATTTCTTGTCTGTTTTACCTTCCTCAATATCTAAAGTAGGTCTCCCTTCTAGTTCTTTCTTGAGTTTAAGACCTATAATACTCATGTTTTTTTTAACCCATTTATCTGGAAGATTTATGAAATCCATTCCATTTTTGACATTAATTTTTGACAACTTTTTTTCATTCTGAAGACCAATGCCCCAGATATCTCCAGTTGAAATGTTGTTTAAAGCTTCAAGTCGTTTTTTTTCATTGCTAATTGAATAGAACCCATTTGTTTTACTAGAGTTTTTTTTGGCGATTCTATTAGCAACTTTTGCTAGTGATTTGGTTACTGCCAAGCCCACTGAGACAGGTATGCCTGTCCATCTAGTAACAACTTCTATTATTTCTTTACATTTTTTATTAGCTTCATCTTCAGAAAACCCTTCAAACTTTATGAACGCCTCATCAATGCTATATATTTCTACATCTGGTACATGCCTAGCTATAATGGACATTACCCTATTACTCATGTCCCCATATAATGTAAAATTTGAAGAAAAAATTTGGACATTGTTTTTCTGAAAAATTTCTTTGTATTTAAATGCAGGAGCTCCCATAGGAATTCCAAGTGATTTTGCTTCGTTACTTCTAGCTATAACACAGCCGTCATTATTCGATAAAATTACAAGGGGTTTGCCATTTAAATGAGGTTGGAAAACTCTTTCACAAGAAGCATAAAAATT
>TARA_B100001057_G_scaffold198759_1_pt1 | contig 11666 bp, 10 predicted proteins | sample TARA_B100001057 | Tara Oceans TARA_B100001057 (sample SAMEA2621839) | marine metagenome | biome: marine biome (ENVO:00000447); feature: surface water layer (ENVO:00002042); material: "saline water (ENVO:00002010), including plankton (ENVO:xxxxxxxx)" | depth 5 m | reverse complement strand
CCACCGTTTGCATCTGTATATCCTGCTGATGCATCATCGGTCCATGCCCAGCACCTGAACCAATTCAACCTTGCCCTCCCTGCGAAAGATGCCCAGAACCATCATTCAAATGTGAAAAAGTTCCTAACTACACTTCAATTAATAATGAATTATTGCCAAGACCATTATTAAGTGATTTTAGTGGGTTTGGTAATTAAAAATTAGTTAATTCTTGATTTCATACATTTATTATCAATTTTTAATGTTTTACCGCGAGTTTCTTGTGGTACAATATTTATAATACATTTAGACTTTTTACCATATAATGGTTCAGTGCAACCTTTTTCCTTTCTCTTTTTAGTTTTAAATTTAAAAATTTTGTTTTCATTGCTATCAATAACGCATCTAGAACGAAAGTGTTCATATCTTTCTCTCACCGCACAGTATGTCAATCCAGATTTTTTATTCAACATTTTATTTACTATTTCATGTAATTTATATATGTATCGCGAAAAACTATCTCGGTCTTTTAGATGACATGGTTTAAGTGGGTGAGCTTTAAAGTTATTTTTTAGATTTAATCGACAATACTTGCAAGGAAGTGTGTGTTGTAAATTTAAGACAAATTGTTTATAATATTTTTTATTCTCAGGATTAGGATTTATAGGATAATTAAAACTCATTGTGTGTAAATAGTGCCACATATTAGGACCCCATATGGCAGTTATCATTCCATCTCCACTAGAGTAATCTTTATTATTAAATATATTGTTTTTGGTACCCTTTTTTTTGGTTTTTCTTAAACTCATTTATGTAATATATATTATATTAAGAAAAAATAGTAGAACTTTATATTAATCATCAGGAATAGAAAGATTGAACTTAATTAAAATTATTTTTTTGTAGTATTCTTTATCATTTATAAAGTCATTGATTCTAATTTCTACAAGTGTACCATCATAGCTTCTAACAATCATTTCTTTTATATTTATAATACGCGATATACGTTTAAACATTTATACAAAAAAATTTTTCATAATATATATAATGAACTATTCCAAATATTTTAGTAATATTTTAGATAATAAATTATATTTATTGCTCATTTTATTTATAATATTAATATTTACATCTATATCAATTTATTATTATCGTAACTTTGTAGTTACAAAAATTAATAAAAAATTTGTAAATAATAAAGAATTTTTGAATAAATCAGATGATAATAAAAAAAAGGAGGCAACATTTTATTTCTTCTACACAACTTGGTGTCCACATTCTAAAATAGCTATAAGTGAAATAGAGAAACTTAAAAATGCAACTAATGGAAATGTAAATGGTGTAAATATAATATTTAGAGAGATAGATTCTGACCAAGACAATGAAACTACAGATAAATTTGAAGTAAAAGGTTATCCAACTATAAAATTAATTTATGATAATAAAATTTATGATTATGATGCAAAACCACAATTAGATACATTATTACAATTTTTAGATTCAGTGCTAACAAACTAAATAGAGTTATTTTCTAAAAATTGTTTGGCACTTTCCACACCAGTATTAATTATTTCTTCTCGTAGATTTTCACTATAAATAGCTTCTTTCCATTTTATAATAGAGTTATTTTCCATTTTACATTCAAGTATATAATTAGTTTCATATTTTATATTATTATCATTTACCATTTTTCTTATAAAATCTAATAGCAAGTAAATAAACCATAATAAATTTGTATCATTGCTGATATTGGAGTTTTTATTTAACGAAGAAACAATTTTAATTGCTAAAATTTGATTTTCTGTATTTTTTTCTAATCCTACTCTCTCGAGACAGTGATTTAAAGGAAAATTATTAATTAAACCGCCATCTATAAAACATTTATCATCTTCAATTATAGGTTTGAATAATATCGGAAATGTAGAGGACATGTATATAGCTTTTATTAATCCGAGGTCAGGATGGGTTTTATATGATAAGATAACTTTTTTAGAGTCGGAATTATTAATTTCACATGTTACAATATATAATTCAATATTTGTATATTCGTAATATTCTTTTAGGGTTATGTTTTCTGATATATTTTTTAATTTTAACAGTGTTACTAAAGCACTATTTAAATGTTCCAGTTCGAAACATCCTTTTTCGCTCCATAAATTTAATATATTGCTTGCTTTTATTTCAAAAACTTTCTCCCATGGTCTTTTAATAAGATAATTATCTAAGATATCAAAATCTATATCCAAGGTTATTAATAATGCAATTACAGAACCTATTGATACGCAATCGATTGTTTCGATATTTTTTAATTGTATATAATTATTAGTGAGTAAATATTTGAGTGCACCGTAAATGGAAAAGCCTCCGCCTCCTCCACCACCAATAACAAGATTTTTAATATTCATTAGTTTTTAATTAAATTATATTGTTATATTTTTATAAGTTTTTTCTAATAAAAATATAATAAAATGTACAATGATGATGATATTAATGAAGTTATTGAAAAAATTAATTTAGATGATTTATATGAAAAAAAGAAAGTGCATGATATTCAAACAACAAATAATTATAATAAGATACTTAATCGGGTTCATACTAAAATAAAAACTACAGCTAGAGTTCAATTGAAAGAACAGCATTGTTGGTTTCTGGTTCCAGAAATGATGTTAGGAGTACCAAAATATAATCAAGCTACATGTATTTCATATATTATAGATAAATTACAGACCAATGGATTTATCGTAAGATATACTCATCCTAACATGCTGTTTATATCATGGTCTCATTGGGTACCTGCATATGTAAGAGATGAAATAAAGAAAAAAACCGGTGTAGTTATTGATGGTTATGGAAATATTGTTAAAAACAATAATAATAACATGGGATTACTTAAAAATAATGATATAGAAATAGATTCTCTAATGAACAATAAAAATTATAATGACAAGAGAAATATCATGGATGTTAGAGAAACTAAAGATATATCATCATATAAACCTAGTGGAAATTTAATTTATAATAAAAACATTATTGACTCTATTAAAAATTCTATAAATAATAAGTAATTATTATCTCTTAACTTGTTAATCCTTGTGTAACATCTCTAAAAAAATCTGTAGCTCTATCTAATTGATTAGCAAGTTGGGATGATACACGCTCTTGCAGTGGTGCAGGAAGGGCCGGGTCGACAGCAGCGGCGGGTGCAGGAAGGGCCGGGTCGACAGGAGCGACGGGTTCAGGAAGGGCCGGGTCAACAGGAGTGGCCGGTTCAGGAACAGCAACGAGAGCAGCGGGAGCAGCAGGTGCAGTAGGTGCAGGAACATCAGAAGACATTTTTCTACTTTCTTCAACATCTTCTACATCGTCAACAGGATCAACTTTATCATCAATAACTTTTTTCAAGTTTTCAATTTGTGATTTTGTTGTTAAAAGTTTTTGCTTTTTAACAATTTTTTCATAGATAGTAAGTCCTTTAATAAAATTTTCTTCACAGGAAGTATATAATTCAATTATCGTTTCCCTGGTTTTATTAGTTAAAGAGTTAACTAATTTATCATCCAATTCAGGATTAATTAGTACTTCTTTTTTATTAGAGCTAGGTTCAATATTAAATACAAATATTTCATCTAATATAGTAAGTAACTTATCATTTGAGCGTTTAATATCAGCTATCATAGTTTTTATATTTTTGGCATATGATTCGAAAAGACCAAAATCAGGATTTCCAGTAACAGCAATTTCGTAGGCACCAGTCTTACAGCCTTCACTCATATAAAAATCTTTTAATTTTATATCACTAAAACTTTTGATTAAAGGCTCGCCTGATTCACTATTTTTAGGAATTTCGCCACCATCACTGAATGCTTTATATAAATTATTCAAATCTTTATTATAATTTTCTCTCATTTTACTAGACATTTTATTAAATTTACCAGTATCAAGATCATAAACATCATAATATAATTGTTTAAGTTCTTTAATTCCTGGTTCTTCTAATAATGTTTTAACATTATCACTGCTATTTGAATTGGAATCGCAAAATTTAGGATTTATAGTTAATCTGTCTAATTCGCTAATTTCACTTAAATTTATATTTCCTAATAATATTTTCATTCTTTTATTACATAAGTTATTTCTTACAATTTCTTTATCTGTATCATCAGGAATTTCCATTTTTTCTGTAGTTGGAACAAATTGAACATTACCATCAGTGTCTTTATACTTATATTCAGGGTTTAATGTACTTGATATTGCACCAAAAATATGAGCAATTTGTACATAATGTTTAGCTAAACCAATACACATACGCTGTCTTTTTAAAGGTACATCTAAATTAATGTCTTCTAATTTTTTTTTACTTATACCAATAACTTTATCTTTTTTTAGTATATTTTCACCATCTATACCCTTTTTAACCGCCAAATATTCTATAACTTTAGGATTTAAATACTGGTTTAATATTTTTGAAGTTAAAATAACCAAATCATCACAATATTCAGGATTGGATAAATTTTTCATTTCTTCGAAATCTTCTTTTGTAATGTAGTTAGCAACTAAATAATTAACAATATGTTCTAACGATTTTTTATTTGTTGATGTAGTATTACCCATATATATATTTCAACAAATTAATTTAAATTTTAATTTAATTTAATTTAATTTAATTTTATTTTATTTAATTTAAATTTAATTCTAGAATAAATAAATTTAAAATTGAATATAAATTTATTTTTTAATATAATCACAATATGAATGATAATATTAAAACCAAAAAAATAAGGAATAAAAATCAATGTAAAGAGATGTGGAAAATATTTGATGATGAAATAAATTCAAGTAAAGATAAACTAGAATGTATATATAGAAGTTCGGGTGATAGAGAGTTCTGTGAATGTTGTAATGGAATACTAATTGTTACAGATGAAGGATTTTTAGCTTGTAAAAACGAAACGTGTGGTATTATATATAAAGATGTACTAGATAAAACGGCTGAATGGAGATACTATGGAGCCGATGACAATTCTAATACGGACCCAACAAGATGTGGTCTCCCTATAAATCCATTACTTAAAGAATCTTCTTATGGTTGTAAAGTTATTTGTGCTAATAAATCATCGTATGAAATGAGAAAAATACGAAGATATACAGATTGGCAGTCAATGCCTTATAAAGAGAAATCACAGTATGATGAATTCCAAAAGATAATAATATTGGCACAAAATGCAGGTATTCCAAAACTAATTATAGATGATGCGATGATATATCATAAAAAAATATCAGAAATCAAAACATTTAGAGGATTTAATAGAGATGGTATTATAGCCGCTACTATTTATATTTCATGTAGAATAAATGGTTATCCTAGGACGGCTAAAGAAATAGCAACTATTTTTAAATTAGATAATACAAGTGCAACTAAAGGATGTAAAAATGCTACTTTAATTATAAATGATTTAGAAACAGATATGAATAATAATGAAAAAACGGCTTTTTGTAAAACAACTCCAATTTCATTTATAGAAAGATATTGTAGTAAACTAGGTATAAATTCTGAATTAACAACTGTTTGTAAATTTATAGCAACACTTATACAAAAAAAGGAGCTAATTCCTGAAAATACGCCACATTCAATTGCTGCCGGCATTGTTTACTATGTATCAATTACTTGTAATTTAAATGTATGTAAAAAAAATATAAATTTAATAAGTGAAATTAGTGAAGTTACAATAAATAAATGTTTTAAAAAATTAGAAGGTTTAAATATTGAGCTTATACCAAAAGTTATTTTAAATAAATATAATAAGTAAAAATAAGTAAAAATAAGTAAAAATAAGTAAAAATTAAAAATTAAAAAAATATATACATTAAAAATGGAAGATATTCCAAAAAAAATATTTATAATACCTTATAGAAATAGAGAACAGCACAAATTACATTTTGAAATATATATGAAACACATATTAGAAGATGAAGACGAAGATTCATATAAAATTTTTTTTGTACATCAAAATGATAATAGACCATTTAACAGAGGAGCAATGAAAAATATAGGGTTTTTGGTTATAAAAGATATTTTTCCTATGGATTATAAGAATATAACAATTGTATTTAATGATATAGATACACTACCTTATAAAAAAAATTTATTAAATTATGAAACTAAAAAAGGAGTAGTTAAACATTTCTATGGGTTTAATTTTGCACTTGGTGGTATTGTTTCTATAACTGCTGGTGATTTTGAAGAAATAGGTGGATTTTGTAACTCGTGGGGGTGGGGGTTAGAAGATAATCTTCTTAATAAACGAGCAATTGATAAAAATTTGACTATTGATAGAAGTAATTTTTTTAAAATATTGGATCCTAATATTATTCATATAAATGATAATATTAAAAAAATATTATCTAAACAAGAAACATGGCGTTATGCTGATAAAGATTCTGATTCAGTTTTTGATATTAAAAATTTGAATTATAGAATTAGTAATGAATTTATACATGTAGACTGGTTTGATAGTAAATTTTCTGCTGCTAATGAAACTTATTATAGTGAAACTAACAGAACTAAAATATATAAAGATAAGAGATTTGATCCTAATAGAAGAAGTAGAATGAATAGTTTGAACTTTTTTATGAAATAAAAAATATTACATTTAAATTTATGAATAATGTAATATTTACTATCAATTATTAATACCAATTATTTTTTTTTCATTAAAACCTAATTCCTCTTTATCTGGTGTTACCTCTTCGCCATCTATATTAGTAATCATTGGCAATGCTTGTTTCTCTAATTTATCTGGCTGTTGTTCTTTATCACTAATCACTAAATCAACGATGTCTTCTTGGTCTTCAATCTGCTCAACTGGTCTGTCTTCAGCTTCTTGAATCTGCTCAACTGGTCTGTCTTCTGCTTCTTCAATCTGCTCAACTGGTGTGTCTTCAGCTGCTTCAATCTGCTCAACTGGTCTGTCTTCAGCTTCCTCAATCTTCTCAACTTGTAGGTCTTGGTCTTGGTCTTGGTCTTTACCCAATATAGTATTTATGCCTTGGGTAATACCTTCGGTAATACCTTCGGCAATACCTTCGGGGATACCTTCGGGGATACCTTCGGTAATGCCTCGGGTAATACTTTCAGTGATGCCTTCTGTTATATTTTCTAATAAAGTTTTTTCTTCTTTTTTATCAGTAACGCTAACAGGTTTTTTAATAGAAGTCATACCAGGTATTTCCATATTTGAAAATGACATACTAGAAATTTGGTCAATATTATCTTCAGTTATAACTCGCATTTGAATATTTAATGTTGCTAATTCTTGAATCAACAATTTAAAAGAGTATGGAACTCTTACTACACTAAAAGAACGCCCAAACTTAGTAATTTTATCTATTTTTAAATCACTAGCTACATCACCAGTGAATTGAACTGGACCATCAGCCATCGGACTCATATAAAGGTCTAACTCTTTGTTATATATTGCTAACATACCAGTCAAATTACAAATCGCCATGTAATATTCATCTCCTCTCACCATCATAGAATCATTTAAGAAATTAGACATGCCATGTCCCAAAATACCATCACGTTCCATTTCTCCAATTCTTAGTCCACCATCGTTTGCGCGACCCTGAACAGTTTGTCTTGTTAAAACAGTTCTTGGTCCTCTTGCTCTATAATTAATTTTATCTTTAACCAATTGTTTTAATCTCATATAATAAGTTGGGCCTATAAAAATATCCATTTTAAGCTGTTCCCCACTTTCCCCATTATATAATATCTCATTTGCATGAGAATTGAAACCAAGGTCAGATAATAATTTTCCAAATATTTCATACTTAGAACCTTTATTTATAAATGCTGTACAATCACCAAATGAACCATTTAATATACATGCTTTTCCCATTACAGTCTCTAGCAATTGACCAATAGTCATTCTACTAGGCAATGCATGTGGATTGATAATAATATCAGGTCTAACGCCGTCTTCTGTAAATGGCATATCCTCTTCATTAATAACTAATCCTACTGTTCCTTTTTGACCACATCTACTGCAAAATTTGTCACCAATTACAGGAACTCTATCTTCTCTGATTCTTACTTTGGCTAATCTAAATCCCTCTTCGTTTTCACTAATGAAAGTTTTATCTACATAACCAAGTTGTCCTTTTTTGGGAAAAACGGATGAGTCTAATGATGTTTCTGGATTAGATAAATTAGTCAAAGTTTTACCAATTACCACTTTCTTATCATCTATTAATGTATTTTCCTTTATTAAACCACTTTCATCTAATTCTGAATAATCATAACCGGGTTTTAGTCCTACTACATTCGCCTTTTCAATATTAGAAAATCGAGAATCAACACTAGATGTACCTACTTTAGAACTTTCTTCACTACTCTCATATGTATTGTAATATGTATTTCTAAATAATCCCCTATCTAGCGATGCTTTATTAAATAAAATGGAATCTTCTACATTATATCCACCATAACAACCTATTGCAACTATTACATTTATACCATATACGTGTTCTTCATTATTTATATATTTTAGATATCTACTTTTTATTACTGGCAATTGACCATATGTTAATACAACTCCCATCTTATCAAATCTATTTAAATAATTAGTATGATATATTGATATCGCTTGCTTGCTCTGCCCACATGAAAATAGGTCTCTAGGCAAAGGATTATTCTCAGGAAAAATGATTTGATTACCCATAACACCTAATAAAATAGATGGGTCTACCTCAAGATGTGTATAATTTTTCTTATCAACCTGTTCAATATCCAATGATATTAGTGCTGTTTCTTTTTCTGCAGTATCTAAATATTCTACAACAGCTTTTTTATTATTTATATTTTGTATTGTTAAACCCTCATACAATTCATCAAGTTTCATATACACATTACAAGCATTTACATTGAAATTTTCTCTCTTCTTCGCAAATCCACTAACTATATTTTCCCAGGTAAAATCATTTTTCATTATTTTATCTATCATTTCATCATTGTCAAAACTTAGTTTTTTATTATCATGATTAACATAATATAATGGATGACACATTCTACCCGCATCTGTATAGATAAAAATTATATTATTTCTTATATCCCATGATATACTCGTAAATATTGATATTAATCCATTTCTTCTATTATCTAATAATATATCACGCACAGATTCGGGGTCCTCTACAACTCCTATCCATACCCCATTTACCATAACCTTGCAAACGGAAGAGAGATATGAAAAATTGCATTCATTTAATACTCTGATATCAATATTTCTTCTTAACCATTGAATAATAGGTTTTCCAGAACATTTTTTAGTAATTTTTGCCATTATACTCATATGTTTATGTAAACCTATATTACCACCATCAGGTGTATCAACTGGGTCAATTATGCCCCACTGTGAAGAATGCAAAAGTCTAGGACCAACAACTTTTGCACTAGCATCTAACGGCAAATTTATTTTTCTCATAATGGAAATATAAGAATTAAATGATAATCTAATTATATCCTGGACTACTCCTTCTCTCTTTGTATGTTCTTCCGAACCCCAATTTCCTTTAAAAGCTTTGCGAAAGCCACTTTCTACTATTCTTTCCTTGAAAAACTCTTTGTAGTTATTTTCTATCAAACTTAAAAAATTATTCTGATAAATCCCTTGCTTATAATAGTATTCTTTATCAATCTTTTGATAAATATTTCTCTGCTGTAATGTATAATACTCTCTAAATAAATCATAAATCAAATCACCTGACAACTCTACGCGTTTAAATTTGAAACTATCGCGATCTGTTGGTTTATTGATTCCTTTAAATACTTTTAATAATTCTAAAACCATATATCCTAAAAACAATGCTTTATCTCTAAAATTGAGTTCGCCAATATTAGGTAAAAAGTAATTCATAAGTATATCAAGGACATGCGCAACAGTTTTACCTTTTGTAAATGTTGCTATATATTTTAATGCTGTATCTTGATTGAATATTTCGCAGGCATCATGAACTGATGGTATAAAAAGGTCAACGTAACTAGAATATTTATCTAAATCTAGCAAACAACATTCTATAATAGATTTATCAGATATGATACCAAGAGCTCGCATAAGTATAAATAATGGTACTGGTTTTCTAACATTAGGTACATTAACGACAATCTGATTATTGGTATATTTAAGTGAAGGTGCTACTATTCTTACTGCAAGTGTTCTAGTTTGCTTAGATGAATCTTCTGCAACTGTTCTAATTTCTGCTGAGTGACTATATAATTCATTAACCTTGTCTCTTATATATAACATATTATCGGCAAATTTTTCCTGTGATATAATAACTTTTTCCTTTCCGTCAATTATAAAATAACCTCCCATATCATTCCTACATTCACCCATCGTAAATCTTACATTTTTATCGAATCCTTTCAAAATACAAAGGTCAGACCTTAACATAATTGGAAATCTACCTAGTAATATTTTTTCTAAGATGATTTCACTTTTATCAATATTACCTTCATCATTAGATATTTCAAATTCCACATCTACATCATAATGAATGGATATACCATATGTCATATTTCTTAATCTAGCTTCATTTGGATACATAAAATGTTCGCGTTGTTCATCAAATATAATAGGTTTACCAAAATATATTTTGTTACCATCTTTTCCACCTAAATATAGATTTGCCACAAATTTATAAACCTTTGTGTCTGGGTCTTGTAATTTCATAATTTTAATTGGATTCTTCTCCCTAAAAATTTGATTTAAACCTCCATTAAAAAAATTATTATATGACTCTAAATGGTGGTCAATAAAAGAGGTTGGATTATCCGTAAAATATTTATCTAATAATTTCCACGTAAATTCTTCATTCATTAATTATATTATAATCTTATTTTTTTAGATATTATTAAATTATTAAATAAAACATTTTAATAATTTATTAATTTATTAATTTATAAATTTACATTTTAGTTATTAAAAGTAACCCAAGCAATACGGCTGATAATAAAAATGGAAATAAAGCTATGAACCATGATAAGTTTTTGAATCCATAATCACATAAAGCATTTAATACAAAAGTCCAGAATGATATATATAATAATTGTACAAGGAAGACAATTGCTACATTAGAAACTTGGCAACTGAATGAACCAACGCATAGTTCAGTTAATTCCCCATTGTAAATATTTTGAGATAATACGAGAATAAAAAATACTAATGATACTACTAAATAAAAGTAAGAGGGTGAGCAAAGTTTGTCTACTGTTTTTCTTAAATTCATTTTAATATATTATAATAAAATAATTTTATCTAAAGGCCAATTTTTCTTAATACCTTGCGATTTAAATGGTCAAAACCTGGTAATGGAGATGGGTTTGTCCTTAGACCTCTATATCTATTTATTAAATTTAATAATTCATTTTCTGAAATCCTAAATGTATTTAATATTGGTTGAGGAATAAAATCTCTAAAGTTGCCACCTTTTTGTTGACATCTGCTAGTTGTTTGAGGTGAAGCAAATTGTCTACCATAATATGGTTGTATTCCTCCAGGTGTTACACCATTTTTACTAAAAGGAAAAAAATACGAATATCCAGTTGCATCCCAGGGCTTAGGTGGCGCTATAAAAGGATTTGATACTGGACCAAACCCCCCCTTTTTTCGTGTTATTTTTTTGCA
>TARA_B100001057_G_scaffold18985_1_pt1 | contig 11674 bp, 12 predicted proteins | sample TARA_B100001057 | Tara Oceans TARA_B100001057 (sample SAMEA2621839) | marine metagenome | biome: marine biome (ENVO:00000447); feature: surface water layer (ENVO:00002042); material: "saline water (ENVO:00002010), including plankton (ENVO:xxxxxxxx)" | depth 5 m | reverse complement strand
ACCAATTCAATGATCACGAGTTGGGTCGTCTCCCTATTTCTGATACTTCTGATAAGGTTTACCGTCGGCAAGCCCAAGCTTTTGCCCGGCAAAGGACAAATTTTCGTCGAGTCCGTTATTGGCACCTTGAGAACCATCATTCAGCCAATTGTAGGTCGTAAAACTTTCTTCCCTTCATTTTGGCTTTTGAGCGGACTCTTCTTCTTTATTTTAATACACAACTTAAGTGGACTTATGCCTGGGGTTGGAACCATTGGTTGGGGTGAAATGAACGAAGGCCATTTTGTGATTAAAAAATCATTGATCAGACCAGGCAACGCCGATCTGAATATGACCTTAGCCCTTGCTGCCGTTTCAATGGCTTGCTGGTTTTATTTCATTTTTACCTATGCCGGTCTCAAGGTGATTTTATACGATCTGTTCGGAACCAAGGCCAAAAAAGCCGACGTAGGAGCTGTCATCTATTATTGTCTCGTCCCAATGTTTTTAGCCGTAGGCGTCATTGAAATCATCTCCATAATTTTCAGGCCAGTTTCTCTAACTTTCAGACTTTTCGGCAATGTATTCGGTGGTGAAAGCCTCCTACACAGCATGTTCGTGTTGGGTGACAAGTTCAACCTTGCTTGGATTGTTCCCGTTCCTTTTTACATGATGGAAGTTCTCATATGCACCGTTCAGGCACTTGTTTTCATGCTTCTAGTAGCCGTTTACATAGGACTTATATGTAACCATGGTGAGGGTGATGGCCATTAATCTTTCCGACCGTGACCATGCACTGACAGTGGGCGATCGAAACCAACCGTAATTATAAAACATAAAAATCAAATGATAGAAATACTAGCAGACGCAAATGCAACAATCGAAATGACAGCAGAACAGCTTAAGCAACAAACAGATTTGCTGAAAGCTCCCTTCAAGCCTATTCAAGCTGGTTTGGGTTGCCTTGGCGCGGCCATTGGAGTTGGAATCGTCGGGATGAAAGGCGCTGAGGCCGTGGGTAGAAATCCGGATGCTGCAACACAAATTCTTGTTCAATCCATCATCGGAATGGCTCTCGCGGAAGCTGTTGCTTTCTACGCTCTCTTCCTTTAATTTGTGGATTTGGGCAATTTCAAACAGATCTTCTTGCTGATGTTATGTTTTACCTAGCGAACATTGATAGTTTATTGGTCGAATTCGGGGTCGATTGGCCCATGTTCATTGCCCAAGTCATAAATTTCGTTCTCGTTGCCTTTCTGATTTACCGATTTGGCTTCAAGGGTGTTTTATCCACGATGCAAGAGAGAGAAAAACAAATCTCCGATTCACTCAAGCACGCCGAAACAATTAAACTTGAACTCGAAGAGATAGAAAGAAAGCAAAAAGAAACTCTGAAGGACGCGTCTCTAAAAGCCAAAGACACGGTGAGTAAGGCTAAGGATCAAGCCAAATCATTCGCGGAAGCGCAAAAAGAAGAAGCCCGCAAGCAAGCCGAGGACATCATCGCCAAAGCAAAGGAATCCACTGAACTCGAACGAGAGCGCGTCCTCAAAGAAGCCAAGGAGGAGATTTCCTCCTTGGTCGTTCTCACAACCGCGAAGGTCTTGGACAAGGAATTGAGCGAAGATGAAAAAACGCGCTTCTCAAACGTTGCAGCCAAAGAACTGAATTTGGCGGACTGACCTGCAAATCGAACCCTCATGTCCAACAGCAGCAAAATAAAAAAAGTTGCCAAAAAACTGCTTGAACTTTCTCTTGATGATCAGGGGAGGGTAGGGGTAGACAAGGTTAAGGCCGTCCTTGATTCTTTGCGCGAAAACCCACCCTCGGACCACAGAACCTTGCTTAGAGAATTTCTTTTTCAAGTTCGTCGTTATCTTCCCAACTACCAGTGCGAATTGGAAACGGCGAATGACGCTCAATCTGATTTGAATTCCGTTCTGACCGAAAAGGTCAACGCTTCCAAAGAAGCTGACTACACTCTGGACGCTTCCCTCAACAAAGTTCTTATTGCCGGATACAAGCTCAGGATCGGAGACGACGTCTACGAGGATTCGATCCACCAGCGACTTGAAAACCTTAGACGAACACTTTCTTAATTTTATATAACAAATGAGCTCCATAACTGAATTAATCCGCAAGGAAATTGAAAGTCTCTCCACTGATCCCACGAAAACCAATGTCGGTACAATCACCGCATTGGCCGATGGTGTGGCCAAGGTGGAAGGTCTGTCCAAAGTCATGTTTAACGAGATGGTCGAATTCCCGAACGAGGTGCTGGGAATCGCTCTCAATCTTGAGGAGGATTCAGTCGGGTGCGTCATTCTCGGTGATACCAGTTCCCTAAAGGAAGGCGACGAGGCCAGAACAACGGGAAAACTACTCTCCGTCCCAGTCGGAATGGAACTCCTCGGCCGGGTTGTCGATGCAGTCGGTCGCCCCATCGACGGCAAGGGGGCAATTAAATCCGAAGTTGAATTTCCGGTGGAACGAATCGCCCCTGGTATTATTCCTCGCAAGTCCGTTGACCAACCCCTTCAAACCGGCATTATGGCCGTTGATTCTATGATTCCCATTGGTCGCGGGCAACGCGAACTGATTATCGGTGACCGTTCCACAGGTAAAACCACCATTGCCATCGATACGATAATCAACCAAGCCAACATAAACAAACAAGGTGAAAAATCGGGTGACCCGGACTTTCGCCCCGTTTACTGTATTTACGTAGCCATAGGGCAAAAGAACTCCAACATTGCCCGAACGATCAAAGTATTGGAACAGACAGGAGCTATTGACTACGTAACGATTGTTTCGGCACCTGCAGCGGATAACCCAGCAAATCAATACCTCGCTCCCTATGCCGGTTGCGCGATTGGCGAATGGTTTATGGAAAACGGGAGGGATGCTCTCATCGTTTACGATGATCTTTCGAAACACGCTGTCGCCTACCGTCAAATTTCCCTCATTCTGAAAAGGCCATCGGGGCGTGAAGCTTACCCCGGAGACGTCTTTTACCTGCATTCTCGTCTTCTTGAGCGTTCTGCGCGTCTAAATGAAGACAACGGAAACGGGTCGCTGACCGCCCTTCCGATTATCGAAACTCAAATGGGGGACGTCGCCGGGTATATTCCGACCAACGTAATTTCCATCACGGACGGACAAATATTCTTAGAAACCGATCTTTTCAACAAGGGTATTCGGCCTGCAGTTTCCGTTGGACTTTCTGTTTCGCGTGTTGGTTCCGCCGCCCAGATCAAGGCATACAAAAAAGTCGCCGGCAAGGTTAAGCTTGAGCTTGCGCAATTTCGAGAACTTGCCGCTTTCTCGCAATTCGAATCCGACTTGGACGCAACCACAAAAGCGCGCTTGGAAAGAGGTGCTCGTATCGTTGAGATGTTCAAACAAGGAGCCTACAATCCTGTTCCAGTGGAAGTTCAAACCGCAGTGATGTGGGCAATGCAAAATGATTTCTTCGATAGCATCCCTGTATCTCAAATCTCGGAAGCCGTAATCAGTCTCAAGGATTTTCTCAAGACTCAAGGGCAGGAGCCCTGTTCAGAAATCTATATTTCAGGCAAAATGGAAGAAGAGACGGAGCAGAAACTCCGTACCGCCATTGAAGAATGGAAACGTTCTTTCGCTTGAGTTACTAGTCTTTTAACTTGGTAACATGGCCAATACAAGAGACATACGAATACGTATCAAGGGAGTAAAGAACACTCGGCAGATCACTCGTGCGATGCAGATGGTGGCTACTTCCAAAATGAAGAAGGCACAGGAAGCCGCCAAGTCAGGAAGACCTTACGCTTTGCTTTTGGCCGATGTCATCGTTTCCATCGCAGATGAATTCGAAGAAGTCACCCAATCCTATTACGTAGAACGGCCCATCAAACATCGCGGTATTCTTGTCATCGGTACGGATAAAGGTCTCTGTGGTGCGTTGAATTCGAACTTGTTCAGGGAACTCAATGAGGTGGACTCTTCCGCCAAGTTCGTCTCCGTAGGCAAAAGAGCCACGCAATACCTTTCAAGGACTCGAAAAGACCTTCTCGCCGATTTCTCTCTTCCCGACAAACCAACCTTCTCTGAAATCCGTAAACTCGTCGAATTCCTATTAAACAGCTATGACGAGGGTCGCATAGACACGATCGAAGTTCTTTTTACCAGTTTCATCAACACTCTTAGGCAGGAACCCGAACTCATCAGGCTTTTTCCCCTGAATGACCTCGACTCCATGACCAATAAGTTACACGAAAGGTTTGGTCAACCTGACCACGTTGCCCCCAAAGACACTCGTGAAATTTTGTTCGAAGATCGTGATGCCGTTCTTTCGGAAATTGCCAGTTTATACCTCAAACAAGAGGTTTTCCAACTTGTTCTCGAGGCCCAAGCTTCCGAGCACAGTGCTCGGATGGTCGCCATGAAGACGGCGACCGACAATGCAGGCAATCTAATTGATGACCTAACCCTCCAATACAACCGGGCCCGACAAGCGGCAATCACCCAGGAAATTCTAGAGATCTCGGCAGCCTCCTTTTCCGAGTAGACCCCAATAAACTTTTCATCATGGAAAACGAAAATTCTAAAGTAGGTAAAATCATACAAGTCATCGGTGCCGTTGTAGACGCCGAATTTCCTCCGGGTTCAACTCCGGAAATCTATGACGCTCTCGAGGTCCACTACAAGGCATCCGACGCCGAGGGTGAAAAAAAACTTGTTTTGGAAACGCAGCAGCACTTGGGAGACAATCGTGTGAGAACAGTGGCCATGTCCTCCTCCGAAGGACTCGTCCGGGGTACCGATGTAGTGAACACCGGTGCTCCCATTTCAGTACCGGTCGGCGAGAAGGTACTTGGTCGTATCTTCAACGTTACGGGCGACACGGTAGACAACTTAGGGCCATGCGGGCACGAGGAAACCCGCCCCATTCACCGGCAACCTCCCACACTTTTGGACCAGGACACGGAATCCAACATTTTGGAAACGGGCATCAAGGTGATCGACCTGATCTGTCCATTCATCAAGGGTGGTAAAGTAGGAGCATTCGGTGGAGCAGGGGTTGGCAAAACCGTTGTAATCATGGAACTGATTAACAACATCGCCAAAGCTCACGGTGGATATTCCGTATTTGCCGGGGTAGGGGAGCGTTCCCGCGAAGGTAATGATCTTTATCAAGAAATGTCAGAGGCCGGCGTCATCAACCAGAATGACATTTCCAAATCCAAAGTGGCCCTTGTGTATGGACAGATGAACGAACCCCCCGGAGCCCGTATGAGAGTAGCGCTTTCCGGACTCTCCATGGCCGAATACTTCCGCGATGAAATGGGGCAGGACGTACTCCTCTTCGTGGACAACATTTTCCGTTTCTCGCAAGCTGGTTCCGAGGTGTCCGCACTCCTTGGTCGTTCTCCTTCAGCAGTAGGTTACCAACCCACGCTATCGGAGGAAATGGGGATTCTTCAGGAACGTATCACTTCAACCAAGAAAGGGTCGATCACTTCATTCCAAGCCGTTTACGTCCCCGCCGACGACCTTACGGACCCTGCTCCTGCAAACACCTTCGCTCACCTCGACTCAACCATCGTGCTTGAGCGATCCATTGCCGAGTTGGGTATTTACCCTGCCGTTGATCCGCTTGCTTCCGTTTCAAACGCACTTTCGCCTGATATCGTTGGCGAAGAACACTTCAAGGTCGCACGCGGTGTTCAAGAAGTTCTGCAATCATACAAAGACCTTCAGGATATCATTGCAATCTTAGGATTGGACGAGCTTTCGCCCGAACAAAAACAAGTAGTTTTTCGAGCCCGTAAAATCCAAAAGTTCCTTTCCCAGCCCTTCCATGTCGCAGAGGTATTCACGGGTGTCTCCGGTCAGTATGTCTCGGTGAAAGATACCATTCGGGGTTTCAAAATGATTCTCGATGGCGAACTCGACGAAGTTGAGGAAAATGACTTTTACATGAAAGGTGGAATCGACGGCGTGATCGGAGAGGAGGAAAACTGAATTTACGATGGCTGAGACTGAAATAAGGCTCGAAATCGTTACTCCGGATAGCACCGTCTATTCGGAGATTGTCGACCATGTCATAGTACCGACGGCAAATGGAAAGATTGATCTTTGGCAACACCATGCACCCTTAATCGACAGGTTGGAACCTTCCGATATCAAAGTCCTAAAGGAAGGGAAAGTGGAATACTTGGCCGTTGGTGCCGGTTTCGTAGAAGTATATGCTGAAAAAGTTTCCATTATTACCGATCAGGCAATCCTAGTAGACGAGGACAACTACGAGGAGATCGAAGAAGCCATCAAGAGGGCGGAGGTTGCCCTCGAAGAGGCCAAGTCCAGCAATATTGACGAAGCTCAATTGCAACTCCTTGAAGCAGCGGCTAAGTTCGAACACGCACGTAAGATCGCTAAAGGGAAGTCTAGTTAAGGAGTCCAAAACGGTTTTGGGATAATCCCATCCGGTTTGAAAATGCTTGTTAAACCTCAGGTTATTTTTTGGTACAAGATTTTTTGCGGGGTAATGGCTGTCGTCTACCTACTCCTTTTTTTGGGAGGAATATTTCTTATAAGCGGAGGGGCTCAAGATGAGGAGATTTTCATCAATGGCATAGTATTCTGCCTCTTGGGGCCACCCTTTTTCATCGCCTTTGGTCTTGGCCTCATTTGGGACGAGAAACCTTGGCATTGGATTTACGGTCTTGTCCTGATTTGCCTGACCCTTACAAGTTGTTGCTGCTTTCCCGTATCCATCCCACTTCTCATTTATTGGCTCAAGCCAGAAACTAAATCTTACTTCGATCGGCAGACCGAAAATTAGGCAAATACAGAGTAACTCAATCTCCTCTAAACAACTCAACCGTTTAGAGAAAGTGCGCTATTGGATTCTAGTTACTCAGAGCTTTGAGGGGAGGAGCGAACTTAGTCAGGTTAATTCCCTCCACAGCCGCCTGGTACTCTTCCATGGTGGGAATTCGGCCTAAAATTGCGGAAAGTACCACAACAGGAGTGGAAGCAAGCAAGGATTCCCCCTTCTTGCGATCGGAATCCTCAACCACTCTTCCTTGGAATAGGCGGGTCGAAGTGGCCATCACGGTATCTCCTCTTTCGGCTTTTTCCTGATTGCCCATGCACAGGTTACAACCAGGTCTTTCAAGATACATCATGTTTTGATATTCCTCGCGGGCAGAGTTTTTGGGGGCATTGTCGTCAAACACGAAACCCGAATACTTTTGTAACATATTCCAATCCCCTTCGTCTTTTAATTCGTCGATAATGTTATAGGTCGGGGCCGCGATAACCAGTGGTGCCTTGAACTCGACTTTACCTTGATCCTCCTCGAGATTTTTAAGCATTTGGGAAACGATTTTCAGATCGCCCTTGTGAACCATACAGGAACCAACGAAACCAAGGTCCACTTTTTTCGTACCCTTGTAGTAAGACACCGCGCGGATCGTATCGTGTGTATACCGCTTTGAAACGTCCTCATTGTGAACGTCGGGATCAGCAATCATAGGCTCGACGATTTGATCCAAGTCCACGACGAATTGCTCAAAATACTTGGCATCGGCATCCGGGGTCAAAGCTGGTTTCTCTCCCGATCGGACTTCCGTAATCCTCTGATTCGCGGTATCGATCAACCCTTGGAGAACTTGCCCTTCGTTATCCATTCCCTTCTCGATCATGATTTGGATCCGGCTCTTTGCGATTTCCAACGATTCGATCAAGGTATTGTCCTGAGAAATACATATGGAAGCCTTGGCCTTCATTTCCGCAGTCCAATCCGTAAAGGTAAAAGCTTGATCAGCGGGTAAAGTTCCGATGTGCACCTCGATAATTCTTCCTTGGAAGACATTGTCTCCGAATCGCTTGAGCATTTGAGCCTGTGTAGCATGCACCACGTCGCGAAAATCCATATGATCCTTCAGTTCCCCCTTGAAGGTCACTTTTACAGATTCGGGTATGGGCATCGAAACTTCCCCAGTGGCAAGAGCGAGAGCAACCGTCCCCGAATCCGCCCCGAAAGCTACCCCCTTGGACATTCGAGTATGAGAATCACCGCCTATGATGATTGCCCATTCATTGGTGGTAAGATCATTCAGAACCTTGTGAATAACATCCGTCATGGCATGATATTCCCCCTTGGGATCCCGTGCCGTGATGAGCCCGAACTTGTGCATGAAATTCATAAGTTTGGGAATGTTAGCCTGTGCTTTGACATCCCAAACCGACGCCGTGTGGCATCCGGATTGATAGGCTCCGTCAACGACGGGAGAAATAACGGTTGCAGCCATTGACTCCAATTCCTGAGAAGTCATCAATCCCGTAGTGTCTTGAGATCCCACGATGTTCACCGTTACTCGTACGTCCGAACCGGCGTGCAAAATCTTACCCTCCGCTACTCCAACCGCATTTTTATTAAATATTTTTTCCACCGCGGTGAGGCCTTGTCCCTCGTGGGAAATTTCTTTGGCTGGAGCAAAAGCGGATTGTAATTCAACGCCCAAGGTCGAAGCGGCAAAGCTCTGCAGCTTCTTTCCAAATACGATTGCATAGGATCCTTCGGCTTTTATGAATTCGACCTTCTGCGGAGTTAACGCGGAAGAAATATCCTTTAGTTCTTTTTCTCCGCTATACAGTTTCTTCTTCTTCGTATTGATTGTAAGGACCGTCCCCGTCTCCACTGAGTATACTTGCTCCAGAATCGGATCGCCTTTTTCGTCAAGAATAGGCTGACCCTCGGAATCAAGTTTTCTGACCCAATTTTCCAAATCCAGCCCAATCCCACCGGTAACCCCTACGGTCGTTTGGAAAATGGGGGAGATCCCGTTTGTCCCGGCAACGACCGGGGCAATATTGACAAAGGGAATGTAAGGACTGGATGGCTTACCAGTCCACAAGGCCACATTATTGACCCCGGACATCCGGGAAGAACCCACGCCCATGGTTCCCTTCTCGGCAATCAACATCACTCGCTTGTCTGGATGTTGCTTTTGAAGCTCCTTTATTTCAAACTGTTCAGCCTCCGTCATCATGCATTGGCCATGAAGCTCGCGGTCGGCCCGGGAATGGGCGAATTTTCCAGGAGAAAGCAAATCCGTGGAAATATCTCCCTCCGCAGCAATGTAAGTAACGACTTGGATCTCCTCATCAATTTCGGGAAGTTTCGTAAAAAATTCGGCCTTGGCGTAGCTTTCCAGAATGTCTTTTGCAACTCCATTCCCATCTTTGTAAGCCACCTCAATGCGCTCCATATCCGCCTCGTAAAGGAAAACTTGGGTCTTGAGCACTTCCGCAGCCTTTTGGGCGATCGGCTCGACATCACCCAAAGCCAGATCAAGAAGAACCCGAATCGATGCTCCGCCCTTCATGTGGGACAATAATTCGAGGGCAAAGTCAGGAGCAATCCCATCAACCACCAAACCTCCCGAGATAATCTCTTTTAGAAATTCAGCCTTTTCACCCGCTGCACTCGTTGTTCCTGGCAAAACATTGTAAATGAAAAATTTAAGCGAAGCCTCTCTGTGTTCGTTTCCGGGATCCTTGATCTGGCCAATGATTTCGGTGAGCAGTTCGGCACCGTCAATGGGTTTGGGGCTTAAACCTTGGGTCTTTCGCTCTTCGATCTCCGTTAGGTATTCTTTGTAGGTATTCATGATGGGATCCTTGCAAAATGTAAGTTTAAGCATGATTCTTTCAAGCAGATTCGACCAATCAGGACATACCTATCAGAAAGCCCACGGGCTTGTATTCGCGCAGTTTATGGAGAATTCCGCCGAAACGGCTTACTTTTATACCCCATCTTCATCTAAGAGAGGGACAACTGTAGTGAACAACGAGGAAGCGACTTGGCAATGACTTGAATTTGTTGATCAGTGAAGTTACTGCGCAAAAGAGTCAGATGTTTGAGATTACTGAGTTTCGTTATGGGCAGAGGATCGGTTAACTGACAAAACGGAAGGAAAAGGTCTTCAAGGTTCTTCAATCCACAGAGGGGCGAGTAGTCGGTTAAGCTGTAACCGCTAAGGCGCAAGCTCTTAAGCTTTCTCATTCCTGAAAGAGGGGAAATATCCTTTACCTTGTGCAGACTTGAGATATTGAGAGCCCTCAAATTCTTCAACCCGCAAAGGGGAGTCAAATCTTCAATTTCCATTTCGCTCCCCTCCACCCTTGTAGGCGGTCTGTACATCAGCAAAGGTGCAGCGCGCGAAGATTTATTTAAAATTTTTCCAGGCAAAAGGAGGGAAGGTCCCAGGTCGAGATCGGTCAAGCATGGGAATTCATCAAGCAAGGAAAAGTCCTTGATTTGACTGCTGTTGACAAAAAGACTCCTCAGGTTGGTCAGCTTTGCTAGTGCACTCAGGCTGGAGATCAGGTATCCGTGAAGGGTCAGGTGGCCATCTTCCGCACCTAGGTCCGAGTTAAGTCGAGCCATATCCGCCAGGGTAATTTCCTGATCATTGGAATACTCACCAAACCTGGAAGAAAACTCCTGCCTTAGGCTAGCCTCGAGAAAAGGGCATTCGAACGAGAACTGATTACCCTTTGCCATAGAGGTGGAAAAGGAAATCCATTCTTCTTTCCAGTGATCTTACCTTTTGTTTGGTTTTCCGCATGAGAGGATCGAGAATAGGGCAGGGCTAACCAAAAAGCAAATCGAGCTGCGTCATAAACCGTCCTGGTCACAGTCGTCGCTTACATTCCGATTCATCCCATTTTTTCACACCGGGTTATTTATTCCTCATCCTTGACCAAAATCATCAAAAAGTTTTTCATTAGGGATGAAAACAAAAAGATACAGCAATGGGCTTTATGAGGTAGTTGACAATGAAGGTAGAGCCTGGTGGTTGGCCCAAGACGAAAAAACAAAAAAATGGGAGGCCCGCGTTACTTCTTTCAAATCAGCACCCGCCTCCTCCAGGAAAGCATTGATTGAAAAACTCGAAGGCTTGATCGGGGAAGTCAAACACCCGGACAAGGCTTAGTCTTTTCAAATCGTCTTCTAAGTTTTGGGTCAAACTCGGCTAACGCCATTGCTCATGCTTATTGTTTCCATTCCAGAAGAACTAAAGAACGCAGTGTGTTGCCTGAAATGCCGAAGGGTTAACGTCGAACACTCAAGCGAAAAAGTACAAAACAACAAAGTTTTGAGGATATGTTCAGTCTGCGATGGTTACTGTTATATTTATAATGAGTTTAAAAGTGGGATATCCATTTTATTGAAAATGGGTCTTTACATATTATTTCCAACTGCGGTCGGATTGTATTTTAGTGGAGCCCCCCTGAGGTTTATTTTTTGGTGGAATTTTTCAGTTACACTTCTGTTCTTAGTATTGGTTTATATCGAAAACAGGCAAAAAAGAGAGATGGCAAAACTACTCAAGGAACAGTGCCCGTTGGCGATTTTCAAGAAATAGTTTTAACCCCGGTGATTATGATGGATTCAGGCTATTTAACAGGGGACTGATAACGCCAAAGGGGTGTTTTAGCCCGAATTATCCCGAGTCCTCTTGAGTTATCAAATAACTGAAATGGAGGGGCTTACAAGAATCCACTTGTTATCCCGAGCATCCCGAAACACCACATTTGTTCAAAGCGGGTTATTCATTCGGGTTAACCACCAGTAAAATCAAGAATCCATAGGAACAAAATCCATGGCATTTCCGCCCGCAAGCTTAGGAATAATCTTGCG
>TARA_B100001057_G_scaffold500607_1_pt1 | contig 11675 bp, 10 predicted proteins | sample TARA_B100001057 | Tara Oceans TARA_B100001057 (sample SAMEA2621839) | marine metagenome | biome: marine biome (ENVO:00000447); feature: surface water layer (ENVO:00002042); material: "saline water (ENVO:00002010), including plankton (ENVO:xxxxxxxx)" | depth 5 m | reverse complement strand
TAAGGACTTTTGGGGTCAAAAGGTGAGCTCTCGTTTAGTTTTTCTCTTGAAGCGCCTCCATACATTTCTGATGAAGAGGCTTGGTAAAATTTTATTTCCTTATCACTACTTCTAATTGCTTCAAGAATTGAAACTGACCCAAGTGTTCCAACTTGAGTTGTGTAAACTGGATTCTTAAAAGATACAGATACGTGTGATTGAGCTGCTAGGTTATAAACTTCATCAGGTTCTATTTGAGTAATTAAGGAGCTTAAAGAAGCTGAATCTAATAAATCTGAATAGTGAAGGTTTAATTCTCCATTTCTGTAATTAGAAATTAACTCATCAATTCTATATGTGTTGATTAAAGAAGCTCTTCTTATTGTTCCATGTACTTCATACCCTTTTTCAAGAAGTAACTTTGAAAGATAATATCCATCTTGACCTGTAATACCGGTAATTAATGCTTTTTTCATAAGTTAATTTTATCCGTTTTCAAATTAATTCCCTCTGAAAAAAAATAACCATATAACAAATAAAAATTAATTGGGAACTGAACACCTTCCATAGCGATATCTGTCATTGAATTTAATAAGGCAGGAATTACCAAAAGTAGGATATTATGGTTTTTGAATTTCTTATAATACAAAAAGTAAATAATAAAATGAAGAAAGCTTACTAAAAACAATTGGGAGATTCCTCCTCTGCCGAAAATATTCACAAGATAGTTATGGACATGTTCGTTTGACTTATCATGGCCAACTCTAAACATATTTTGTGAGTCGTAAGCTAAGTTAAAAACTGGAAGAACTTCGTTGTATCCGTAGCCAAAAATTAGCTTATTTTCTGAGGATTGATAGTAATACAAATCTTGCCACATACTCAACCGCCAATTAAAAGTTCCGTCTGTGGAAATAAGTTTATTGTGCCATCCCGTATCGACTAATGTGTTGTTGTCTCTGTTGTATGCTACATTCGGAACGTACCTTTGTTCAAAATATAATGACATAAAAGTATCAATCTGAGTGTTATCGTGAATCCTAGTTATTTTATCAAGCTCTTCATCAACAACGCTTACTAATTTTATAGTTTCAAGATTATCAGAGGGTAATGAAGAAAAATCGAATTGTGTTACACGAAATGTAGATAGAAAAAATATTAAAGGACTTAAGGTTAAAAGTAATATCAGATTTTTTACATTAAAAAATATAAATTTAAAATTTAAAAATAAATATATTGCTGTAAATATTACTAAAGATGCCAATGCCATTCGACTCATTTGGGTTATAAGAGGAATAAAAGTGCTTACAGATACTATAAAAATTGTATAGCTGTGAGATTTTTTCAATTTGTTCACAGATATTAAGTTTATAAGAATTGTTGCAAGAACCATATCTGATGCTTTAACGAAAGTAAACTTATCACCAAAATCCTTAAACCAATTAATCAAGGCATCTGGATAATTGCCCGTACCAAATATATACAAGACAAAATACCCAAATAAAAATGCATAGAGCGCTTTCGAGCTAATACGATTTGCGAGGAAATAATATCCTATAAAGAAATAAGCTAATGTCCAAATATATGAACTTGTCTTATAGGTGTAACTTTCGACAAAGCTTGCATCAGTTACAAATAGTGTGATAAAAAAAGAAATTAAAATCAATCTAAAAATATTATGTATTAAATTTGGAACTTTAATGAACTTATTAGGCAAAAAAAATATTATAAATGACGAAACAAGTCCAAATGCAACAAAATATTCCCCTAACCTTATTCCAAATATATATATCCCTGCGAAAGATCGTGTAAATACAATCAAAAAAAATAAAAGAATCAATATAGAACTTGAAATTAATTTATTCACTTTTTAAAGTTTAACTTTATTAAAAATTTTTTAAATAAATTCTTTAATTTATAAGTGTAAAAACTTGAAAACTCAAGAATACTTATATCCCTATTCATTAATACATTATTTTTTTCATCAAGTAGCTTCTCAAACAATGAAAAATATTCTTGACTCATTTTGTCAGAGTTAAATGGATAATTTGTCATATTATTTAAATATTTATCATAATTCAAATACATCTCTTTAAACTGTTCTTGAAAATTACTATTATCAAATTTAACTCCATAATTATCACAGTATTCAGGTATTCCTCCAGAATCAATGAACAAAACAGGAAGAGAGCACTGAGCAGCTTCTATATGGTGATTTCCAGATGGTTCATTTAAGGAGCCTGTAATGTAAACATGGTTTGATTTAATTTGTCTAGCAAGTTCAAGTCCCGATAAAGGCTCAATGTGTATTGAATTTTCAAATTTAAAATTTTTTGGCAAATTTCCAATATATGTAAACTCAATTAATCCTTTCCACTCTTCACTTCCCATCATTTCATCAAGTTGAATATAAGTATCAAATCCTTTATTCCAATTTGCACCCCAGTGATGAGTAACAATTTTTAACTTCTCTTTTTGATTCCATGGAATATAATCCTCTTTATTAAAAATTTCTTTATTTGCACCAGCTAAAATAACTTTTTTATTACTTTGAGTTAAACCCTGTTTTTCAAATAATGTCATCAACCAAGTGCTAACAAAAACTGTAAAATCTGCAGATTTATTAACATTTATTAAATATTTGTTGACGTAATCTGTATTTTTTCTTTCATCGCATTCATTAATTCTGTGAATTACAATGCTTCTAGAATTTTTAAATTTCAAATAATTATTAACATCAAGATGTGTAAATGCAGAAGATTCAGATGTTTTTCTAGGCTCGGTCAATAAAATAATATCAATATCGTCATCATCTAAGTTGTAAATGACTTCATGGTTATTTTCTTTTAGATAGTTTGTTAGATTGATAGCAAATAAATTTCCCCCTCCCCATGGACCATCCTTAACATTTGTTCCTATACTAACTTTCATAGAGATTCCTAAACATTTCACTAAATTTTTCCATACCGATTTTGATAGAATGTTTTGACGCTTGATTGTAAGCATATTCAATATCTGGTTCAGCAGTAATAAAATTTTCCATGTTGTAAATTGATTTTGTATTCAAAATCTCAGAGGCAATACCTACATCCGTTGAAATTATTGGTACTCTTGCTAATCCACATTCCAAAATTGCCATTGGTCCTCCCTCTGTTCGGGAAGCAACAATATACAGATCTAAACAATTATATAATTCATTTAAAATTTTTGTTTTTGGTTTTTCGAAATTAATGAAGTCAATACCAAGTTTTTTTAATTCACTTAATACATAATTACGTCTATATCCAGCAATTAACACTTTTACATTTTTTTTAGGATTTTTTAATTTTATTTTTTCTAAATTTTTGATAAATAAATCTGGACCCTTAGAAAGTTTAGGCGATTTTAAATCGTGTCCCTCAGTATCTCTTTGAAATGAGCCAATAACAAAATCTTTTTCTTCGATACCATATTTTGACCTTAATAATTTTTTATTTTTAATCTCATAAAATTTATTTGGATCAACCCAAAATGGAATTTGAATAATTGGTTTATCTGTAAATTTTTCAACCTGAGATTTAGACTTTTTAGATGGGACATGATAAATATCTATGTATTTATCTCTCTCTTGAAAATCTAGAATTGCATACTTATCAAATTTCGACTCATCTATGTGATGAATTGTGCATACTGTTTTTGCCTTCTTTAATTTATTTTTATTTAATTTTTTCCAAGTCCAGGGGGAAATTAACCAAATAATATCTGCGTTGCTAATAGAATAAGTTGAGTTTGTATTTTGCCCATACCACTCAGTTCTGAATCTATCAGTAATCCAAGATTCACTTGCTTTGTTTATGTAAAGTTGATAATTATTTTCTACCATCAGGCACTGTGTTACTTTTAACACAATAAGCATAATAACTTTGTAAATCTTTTTTATTTGAGGAAATATTATTTCTTGTATTTGAGTGGTATAAAATTTTTTTTAAGTTTTTAAACTTATATCCACTTTTTATAAGATCTTGGAATAATTTATAGTCTTGTGCGTAATAAAATTGTTCATCATATCCACCTATATTGTCAATAACGCTTTTTTTAATTACTAAAGTTCCATGAATAAATGGATTTTTGTATTTAAAAATTAGTTTTCTTGGAAAATAGTAAGTAAATCTCTGAAACGCTTTTCCTGATTCCATATTTAATGCCCTTGATGTGCAAAAATCTAATTTATTTGAAATTATATAATTAACTTGATTATCTATTCTTTCTCTTATGCTTATATCGTCTGCATCTTGCCTTGCAATAAACTCGCCATTGGCTTTCTTTATAAGAATATTTAATGAGCGGGTTAATCCAACATTTATATTATTTTGAAAAATTTTTATATTCTTATGTTTGGCTGAATAATTTGAAATAATTTCATAAGTTTCATCACTAGAACAATCATCCATTATCAAAAGTTCAATATTTTGATAAGTCTGATTAATTATTGACTCTATTGCGCTTCCAATAGTATTTTGATTATTAAAAGTACTCATTAATACAGAAACTAAATATTTTTCAGTCATTGCAAATTTTCAAATTGATTTAATAACTTCTTTTTATCAAGTAAATCTTTTATAAATTTATGATTATCATTACCAATTCGTTCAACTTCTTCATTGTTGGCAAAAATTCTAAGTTTTGATTCTAAATCTTGATAATCATATTGTTTAAAAGCTAATTTATATTCATTAGGAAAGAACTCTTTAATACCGCCAGTGTCTGGGAAAACAGATGGCTTAAACAATGTTGAAGCTTCACATAATAAAGTAGGCTGACCTTCAAGAAGCTTCGTAGCTGTAACTACACCTTTAGAAAATTTAATTTGATCAATTGTTTCAAAATTTGTGAGCTGACCTAAGAAAAGAATTCTTTTATCAGTATATTTTCTTTTTAACTCTTTCAATAGAGGACCATCACCAATAATTTTTAATTTAAATCCGTCCAAATTTACTCTTATAAATGCTTGAATAAGCTCATTTATACCTTTTTCATCTGAGATTCTTCCTGCGTAAACAATATAATTTTCAGATTTAATATTTCTTGATTCTAAAGCATTTAAATGATTTGGAAATATAGAAACATTTTTAGATATTTGATTCTTCTGAAGGTACTTTTTATGAAACTCAGTCAAAACCAAGATATTAAATTTTTCATCGGATAGAAACTTTAAAAGTTGCTTACTATGTCTTATTACCAAGAAAGATTTAAGATATGATTCTTTATAATATTTATTAAAAAATCTCATCTCATCCGGTCTAAGTCCACAAGCATTGCAATATTGTATTGATTTAAAATGTCTTGATTTAAGATATGATTTTGTACACTTGTACCTAAAATTATGAAGTTTTATAAAGACTTTATAATTTTTATTTCTTAAAATTTTAAAAATACCAATTGATCCCTTAAACCAAGTATTGTGAATATAAACAATGTCTGGATTAAAAGACTTTAGTTTAGATTTAAGAGCTTTATTACTTTCTAAATTATTATTAATTAGGAAATAAAAAAATTGTGTAATGTAATTACTAATTCTGTTATCAAAAAAAAGAGTTTCAACTTTATATTGCTCTTTTAAAAGTTTGACTTCATTCAATACTGCTATATCTTCACCACCTTGAATCTGGTAATTATTATGAATTACTAAAATTTTTTTCATATCCTCAAAACAGTATATTAAGTTAATATTAACCCGATGAATGTAATTCTAGTTTTTACTTTTGGAGTTTCTTTAAAAGATTGGCATGAAACAGGTGTGTTGTCGAGAGAAGTAAAATTATATGAAGAAATAGCAAAAAATGAAAACATTACATTCACATTTTTAACTTTTGGGGACAAAAGTGATACTGAAATAATTCAAAACCCAAGCATTACAGTAATTCCTGTTTATCAATTTATAAAAAAAAGTAAAAATAAATATATAAATTTTATAAAAAGCTTTGGAATTCCTTTTTTAATTAAAAATAAAATTCCGAAATCACACCTGATTAAAACAAATCAATTATTTGGGAGCTGGATTGCAATTATTTTAAAAAAACTTTTAAAAATTCCGTTATTTGTTAGAACAGGTTTTAATCCTTATGAATTTAAAGTTCTTGAAAAAAAACCTTTTAAAATTCGAATGTTTTACTTTATATTAATAAAGCTAGCTTACATTTTTTGTGACATTTTCACTGTTACATCAAATTCAGACAAAAATAATATAAAAAATATTTCTAAAAAATCAGAAAAACTGCTTTTACACAGAAACTTTATAACAAATCTTAGCTTTAAAAAATATGAAGACAGATATGAATATAAAATTTTTTCTGTCGGTAGACTTATAGAGCAAAAAAATTTTAAAAAATTAATTGAATTATTTTCAAATAGTGTTTTTGAAGTAAACATTGCTGGTGATGGTTCAGACAAACAGACTTTACTTAATTTTGCAGAAAAAAGAAATTGTAAACTGAAATTACTTGGGCAAATTGAAAACAAAGAATTACTAGAACATTACACAAACTATAAATTCTTTTTTTCAACATCTAATTATGAAGGTAACCCTAAAGTGATTCTTGAAGCAATGGCAAGTGGTTGTATTGTTTTTACAACTAAAAATAAAAACTCTTTAGAAATAATTGAAAATAATAAAAATGGGTTCTTTATTGAAAGTAGCAATATTTCAAGTAAAGTTGAAAAATTAATCCAAAATCCTGCATTAGCAGAAGAAATTATTGAAAATGGATATGAAACAATTCGAAAAAATTATCTTATAGAAAAAATTATTAAAGACGAAATAGGAATTTACAAATCACTAATTGGTTAGTATTTTTCTTTGATTCTCTTCTAATATTATTTTTAAATGATTATCGTATGAAAAATCTTCATGACTATGTGTTGAGTTTATAATTGTTATGTCTCTATCTTTCAAAATATTAAATATTAATTTTCGAGAGGAGACATCTAAATTTGATGTAGACTCATCAAGCAACAAAAGCTCAACATCTGCTAGAAGACACCTAATAAATGCAACTTTTTGCATTTGCCCTGAAGAAAGACTTTTGTTGTTTACAATATATTCCAAATTTTCTTCGCTGTTACCAAATAATTCAAAAGTATTCATATATTCAATTAATTCATCATCTGACTTTTTTAATTTGTTTCCGTATAAAAAATTGTCTCTAAGAGAACCATTTAATATTAAGGGTGTTACACCAACATATCCAACTTTGTCTGTAAAGGAGGAGATGCTGCCTTCTTCTGGGTAAAATACTTTAGAAATTAATCCCAACAGAGTGCTCTTGCCTGATCCATTTGGTCCCGTGATTACAGTATGTTTATTTCGCTCTATTTCCAAATTTAAATTATCGAAAATATAATCTTCAGCATTAAAATATTTAAATTTTAAGTTTTCAATTTTTATACCATAATTAGCATCTTTTTGAACTTGAAAGTATTTGCTATCTATTATTAATTTATTATTTTCAAGATTCATAAAAGAACTTAGATGAACATGTGAATTAATTATCATATTTAAAGACTTGTTAAAAGTTCCAATGGTTTGAACTAGTCTTAACGTTACGCCAAGAAATTCTAATGTTAGTGACTTTAAGATATCAAAAACTACTATAAGAATTGAAACAGTAAATATAGTCAAAAAGTTTGGTGTAAGAGAGTTTAGAGTGCCGTAAATTTGGTTTTTGTAATTTGCATTCTTAACTTTTTCAGTAGTTTGGCTAAAATTTTCAAGTTCAAATTTAATTGTGTCTAAAATTTTAATTAAAAATATATTTTGGACTACTCTCTCTATTTCTCTTGATGCTTTTCTTCCATTTACATATGCCTCATGCATATATTTCCTACCTAGCTTTAACAAAAACCTAGTTGGAATAAATAGCACAGCAATACCGAGTCCAAAAATTGAAATTGTATTTATATCAGTAAAAATTAAAAAAGATGAATAAACAATTACTTGTATAGAGCTGTTTAATAAACTTGTTAATCCTTGGTAAAAGTATCCTATATGACCACTTAAAGTACCTATGTAATAATTTGCATCTGCAATCGAATAGTTACCTTTTTTATATACCTCAGCTATTAAATAAAGCTTAAGATTTTTTTCTACTTGTAACTTGAGAGAAACAATATTTGCTTGCTCAATATAAATAAATGCAAACCTTAAAATCACAATAACTGGTAATAATTTGTTATTCTCTAAAACATAATTTAAAAAATTATATTCTGAGTTTTCACCGGATAATATTTTTGCAAAATATAAGATAATTAAAATATCTGACAGCACTGTAAGGTTTGAAAGAATAACTGAAAAAACTACTCTTAACTTCTTTTTTGTTACACCTGTCAGTCTTGAAATATAAATTACTTCTCTAAAAGCTTTACGAAAATTTTCCATACCTATTCAATTAAATAATAATAAGTATATTTCAATAAACTTAAAAAATTAATTTAAGATTTTTTTAAAAAAATGTTGTTATGACCAACTCCAAATAAATACTCTAATTTATTCATAGAAATTATGTCTAAAACTACTTTCGAAGGCCCTGGGTGGCCTTTAAAAGTTTTTGATTTAAAATTTTTTTCAATATATTTTGTATCATAATCAAGATAAAGGCTTGAATCGTCAATAACAATCAAACCATTAATACTTAAGTTTGAGAAACATTCATTAAAATCGTTATTTACATCCTCAAAATCATGGCTTCCATCAATATATATTAAATCCCATTTTTTTGAATTAATAAAATTTATTGCTCTATCAGAATTTGAATATTCATTTATAATATTCGGCTCAGGTAAATCAAAGAATTTAAAATTTTTATTTATATCTTTCAAATAATCAATATCGATATAAGAAGATACTTCATCACCAGAAGCACTTAGTGGGGTAATGCCGTATATATTTGAATTAATATCATTTAGTTTAGATAAGACGTGAAAAAGAGATAATGTCTGTCCTCTGTAAACTCCAATCTCCAGAATGTTCTTTGGTCTATATTCAGTAAATAAATACTCCCACATTGAAGAAAAGGCGGTTTCACCGTATCCTCTCTTATATTTTGAAAAATATTTTCTATGCTTCCTAATTAATTTATTTGAATATTTATAAAAATAAAATAAAAAGTATTCATAATTTTTTGTTATATTGCTATTTAATAATTCGAAATCATCTTTAAATACCAAATACTTTCTAAAATTTTCGATAATATATTTTGGCTTTGATTTGTACATATTTGTTAATTAATTATAAATTATTTTAAAGTTTTTAAATTTCAAATTTTTTATCTATTTTTGGACTTATTCAAACTACAACTATAATCAAAATAATGAATATAGGATTTATTGGACTTGGAAAACTTGGTCTTCCATGTGCCCTCGCAATCGACTCTGTAAAGAAACACAATGTAATGGGTTTTGATGTTGATAGTAATGTAAACGAATATCTAATTAATCGTAAGATTCCATATAGAGAAGAGGGTGCACATGAATTACTGGAGACACATGATATTAGTTTCGACTCATCCGAAAATGTAATAAAAAATTCAGATATAATATTTTTACCAATCCAAACTCCCCATGATGAAATGTATGAGGGTATAACAAGAATACCTGATTCAAGAGTCGATTTTGATTATTCCTTTTTAAAAGAAGGTGTCAAAGAAGTTTCAGATATTTTAGATGACCTAAAAGAAGAAAAAATTATAGTAATTATCTCAACTGTTTTACCCGGAACTATAGATAGGGAAATAAAACCTATTTTAAGTAAGTACGCAAAACTGTGTTACAACCCATTTTTTATTGCAATGGGAACTACCATAAATGACTTTATGAATCCAGAATTTGTTCTCATGGGCGTCGATGATAAAGAAGCAGCTTCAACTTTAAAAGAGTTCTACTCGACACTACATTCAAAAGATGTTTTTGAATGTTCAATAAATGAAGCTGAACTAATTAAAGTTTCGTACAATACATTCATTACAATGAAAATCTGTCTTGCAAATACAGTAACCGAACTATCTCACAAATTAACCAATATTGACTCTGATAAAGTTATGGGTGCTCTAAAAATATCAAACCAAAGATTAATCAGCAGTAAATATTTAGATGGTGGCATGGGTGATGGCGGAGGTTGTCATCCAAGAGATAATATCGCTCTTTCATGGCTATCCCGTGAAGTTGATTTGAGTTATGATTGGTATGAAAACCTAATGATTAGCCGTGAAAAACATACCGAATGGCTAGTAGATCTCACAATTAATAAGGCAGAAGAAAATAATTTAGATATTTGTATTCTTGGTAAATCGTTTAAAAAAGAAACTAATTTAACTGTTGGAAGTCCCTCTTTATTGTTTGATTCAATTTTAAGAGAAAAGGGTTTTGCAGCTGAACTATATGACCCACATATTGACAGTAAAGAACCTCCAACTGATAAAGCTAAAGTTTATTTTATTGCTACTAATCATGACTCTTTTAAAGATTATAATTTTCCTAAAGATTCAATTGTTATCGATCCATGGAGAATTATCACAAGCAATAAAGATATTGAACTAGTTTCTATAGGAAGAAGTTAATTTATCTAACTTTTCTAAATACTTGCCCATTAGAATAATTTGAAAAAAATATAAAATCCTCACTAAAAGAGTCCTGCTCCACCCATGCTTTGTGTATTGAGTTGTTATTTTTATCAATAGAAGAAAAGTCGTCGATCATTATAAATCCCCCAATAGATATTCTTTCTTTCAGAAAATTAAAAATCGGTACTGCTGATTCGTAAATATCACAATCTATAAAAGCAAAGGATATTTTTTTAATTTTCTGCATCTCATTTGAATTTAGGGTTGTATCAAAAAAACCTTTAATAAGTTGTATATTTTTTTGGCTTTTAAAAGTTTTTTTAACCTTTTGATAAGATGTGTAAAAATTTTCATTTGTATATAAATTATGATTTTCAACAGGAAAACCCTCAAATGAATCAAGTCCATAAAAATTTATATCATTCAAATTTAATTTTTTTGCACATCTCCAACTATGGTAAAGAGATTTTCCTTTAAATACTCCGAACTCGACATATTCTCCAGGTATATTGTCTTGCTTTATGCAATACCATATTTGAAAAATCTGTTTAAATTTTAGAGAATTGTGAATATTCGTAGGATTCAAAAGTGTTGTAAAGTAACTTAAAAAATAGGTTTTTATAAAAAGAATAAAACTCATAACAAAACTATATTACTGAAAAAATATTGTTTTATAATTTATTAAAATCATTATAAACATTACTACTATCAAGTTGAAAGCACTGCATGGACTCTTTTTTTATATATTATCTCGCAACTGTAGGTAGCTACTACTTTACTGGAAGAGCTTTTTATTTAATTATTTTCAACAACAAACCAAATAACAAATATGTCTTCAATATAAAAATAGAAAACTTCTATTTGGTTTTAGGTTTAATCATATTTTCTCAATTTTTACTAATTTTTAATTTCTTTGCGGGTCTAAGTAAATTTAATTTAATCTTTTTTTTAATTTCGATATTTATAATTAATTTAAGATATATAAAAATTCCAAAACTATCAAGTCTTCAACTAATTAAAATAGCAGTTATTTGTGTTTTCTTTATATCTTTTTATGATATTGGATTAAGTAAAGATAGTTATTTATATCACCTCTCTTCGCAA
>TARA_B100001057_G_scaffold61956_2_pt1 | contig 11678 bp, 7 predicted proteins | sample TARA_B100001057 | Tara Oceans TARA_B100001057 (sample SAMEA2621839) | marine metagenome | biome: marine biome (ENVO:00000447); feature: surface water layer (ENVO:00002042); material: "saline water (ENVO:00002010), including plankton (ENVO:xxxxxxxx)" | depth 5 m | reverse complement strand
GTTTGTTTTAAGTTTGTTCATATCCCGATCATGTTTTCTAAAGTGGGAAGATGAAAGTATAAAAAGAGGAAAAAAACTTGGGATCCCATTCTTTTTGAGATTGCGAAAAGGATAGGAGGGCAGTCATAATGAGCCTTTTATTTAACCCTCAAAATTATCATACATGAAAAAAATCATTTCTTTGATCATTCTTTCCCTTTTCTCAACGACTTTGTTCGCTGGTGAGTTTCCTGATATCAGCATTAAGGAGCTCCAAAAAGCCATTAAGGACGGCAAAGTTGCAGTAATCGACGTAAACGGAGCTGGTTCCTACAAAAAGGGCCACATTCCGACCGCAATTTCCTTTGCTTCCAATGGCAAGCAGCTTGCCAAGCACCTGCCCAAAGATAAGAGCACCTTGGTTGTTGCCTATTGCGGTGGTCCTGGATGTGGTGCATACAAGCGTGGCGCCAGTGCCGCGGCCAAACTCGGATATAAGAACGTGAAGCATTTGTCCGCCGGAATCTCCGGTTGGAAACGCTCTGGAGCCGAAGTTGCCAAAAAGTAACTTTATCAGAGTCTCTTTCAAAAAGGGCGTCCGATGGGCGCCCTTTTTTATTTTAGCTCCGCATATCGAGCTGAAATTGCTCCGAGAGCCTCGTTGATTTCTTTTCTTTCGGTTTCTCCAAAGTAAGAAAATTCTTTGGATAGTTTGGATCGGGGTGTGGTCATTACCGTTTTGATTTTTGCGAAAACGGCGTCTTTCAACTCATCGGCTAACCCTTGAAAGGATAGGCTTTCGATCATGTAACTGCACCTTCTCTGCATAAGTCTCTCCTGAAGATTGAATTGGCGGAGGGGTTCGCCCCTACTCTGGAAATCCTTCGCAAACATGGAGTCTTCGAAGGAAATCGCCTGCGGCAAAGGCACTTCGGTCCGGAATAGAGCATAATCTGTGATTCTAGTTGCCTCCAGATTTATTCGAGCTCTTCTTTTTTCAGGGTAATTGGATTCTTCAAGAAGTGAAAATTCCCTGAGCCGATAACTTGCTCCGATGCATCGGTTGACGAACCCCACTTGGTGTTCGAGGATCAAGTTTGCGATGACGTCGCTTTGAGGGATGAGGTATTGGTTCCAACGAAAAAAAGTGCCGGGTTTATTGGCAATCTTCGTCACTACTGACTTGGACATGATTCCCGTCGCATTTGCCCAACTTGCCGGGAAAGTATGATTCCCCGTCAAATGCCAACCTCCGAACCTAAGATCATACGGAATGGAGTGCCCGGTTTCGGTTTTCCTGAAGGCATCGATCGAACCTCCTCCGGGACCGGGTATTACCGAACTGATGAGAAGACCGGGAACTCCTCCGATATCCGAGTTGGCATGGCAATTCATACATCTACGGGAACGGATCGCGTTTGGACGCCAAGATTTGTCGTTGGCCGTCGGTGAAGAGAAAATGTAGGGAATTGCTCCAATTTGAGGATCGATTCCGATAACCTCGATTTGTCCTCCCGGGACATATCCCAAATAAAGGTCTTCGCTGAAATAGATGGCCCGTGGATTTCGGGGTGAAATTCTGCTGAGTTGCAAACTCGTGTTAGAGAAGACTAGTTGCTGAGAGTGTTTGCTTACCTTGAGTTTGCTCAGAAGTGATTCCAGGTAGCTAAGCGGTTCTTTAGGGTCATAGGAAAGCTTTCCCGATTCCAATTCAGCTTTGATCAGGGTAAAGGGATCCCGTGGTTCCTTTTCGAGGTATTGGTGAATGGCGGCTCGAAAGCTTACTTTGGGAAGGTTGCTTTCCTGGCCGTATGAGACGAGCGTCTGAGCGCACAGACAAGCGGTAAAGACTAATTTTACGTCAAACCATTGCATTCCTTCTTGTTCAAAGGGATAATTTGACGACTTTGCAACTAAAGTTGCTTTAAAATGATAAGTTTCTCTTTGCCTTCTTACTCAATCGCAAGCATGTTGGGGTTGTAGGAACAGAGCATGACAAAGGTTATCGTACGTAATTTGGGCTTCATTGCCTTATTCTTGGTTTCAGGACCTGCCCTTTCGTTTGCTTCAACGGGAGAATTGGCAGATCCTTCGGGAGCCTTGTCCGTGACCCTGCCCGCCGGCACGACTTCTTCTCCAAGCTACGTAGTTGCCTCTTCGGGGCTCAAAGGTGAAGCGGTTTTCAGGGGGCAGGTCAAACAGAGTTCCGGTGACGCCGTGACTTTCCATCGTGTCCCCGATTTACTTGATCCGTCCAAAAGCAGCGCTCCTTTCAGGCCAGGCATGCTTGCCACCCAAAAAGCCCGAGCGACCTCCACCTTGGATGGAAATAAATCGCTTTCGAGCCTCAGCCTCGTTTTTCCAGGAGCGGCCTATCTTTCCCCGCCCAAGGTGTATGTTGATTTACCCACCGAAGGTAATGATTCCGCGGTGGATTATGAATTGGCCTATGTCTCATCCGAAGTCAACGCAAGCACGGGCTTGGTGACCGGTTTGACCATCGAGGGTTTCGGCAAGGGGTACTCCAATCCTCCGTATATCAAAATCGAGGGCGGACGCCACTTTATCCGATGTGCCGAGAGCGATTCGCCCGAAGAAGGAAAGTTTTATCTTATTCAATCCAACACCGGAGATACGGTTACCTTGGCAAACCCTCTTGGCGATGATCTTTCCCAAGTTTTCAAAAATGAGTCGTTGATCGAAATTTTCGAGGCATGGACCATAGGGTCTCTGTTCGGCTACGAGTCTACTTTCTTGAACGAAGGAAATACATCGATGGCTGATTACGTCTACTTGCTCAAACCCCCAAGTCAGCAAAACGGGACGACCAGTGATTATCAGCCTTATTTTCACGATGGTACATCCTGGAAAGAAGTTGGTGGTTCCGGGGCGGACGTATCCGGAAACGTTATTTATCCGGATGAATCCTTCATGATCGCTCGTCGTGGAAATACACCTTTGGATATTCTTTTGTCTGGGACGGTTCTCACGCAGAACACTTATTTTCAAATCCCCGAACAGGGCAAGAGATTGCTCATGAACAATCCCTTCGGAGTTGATATCATGCTCTCCGATTTGATTTCTTCTGAGAATATCGATGACAATGTCTCCAATGGGAAAAAATGGCTTTCCTCTCCATCTCAGGAAGTAGCCGACAACGTCGAAATTCTAAACCAAGGTATTTGGCACACATATTGGCACGACGGTACGAATAAAGACGTAACGCTTAAGGCTCAGGTCAGTGCCCGCGCAGGGACGGGCGTAGCCGGCTCCATCACTCAGCAGGATTTGTCCATGGAGTCCAGGGCTATCTCCGCTATGTCCAATCCCCCTGCTGGTTCGAATATTGAAGTGACCTCCATTGGTCATGGACTGAGAAGCGGCTTTGTGGTCCGGATCGAAGGTGCACGTGGGAGAAAGACCGACGATGCGAAAAATCAGGTCGATGAAGATGGCAACCAAACCGCCCCCGGAGATGGATTGATCATCGAGTCGGCCGCGAACGGATTTTACAAAATTGAGAAAGTCACGGTCGACACTTTTGAATTGAAGGGTAAGAGCGGTAATTGCGATTTTTTAAGCACAGGAACTGCCAAATGGTCAACCGGTAGAGTTGGAAGTGGATATTCACAGGATGCCTTCGTTTCCTTTATCGGAGGTGGAGGCCAAGGTGCCATGGGGATTGCCCAAGTGCAGAATGGTTCCATTAGCTCCATTATCATAACAAGTCCCGGTTCCGGTTACGTGAAGGCCCCCAAGGTCAAGGTGCATTCTGGTGGCTGGAGGCGGTTGGGTGCAGGAAAGGCCCCTTACAATGATATTCTCATCCCTGCCGGAGCTGGAATCCTTCTTGTCCGCAGGCATCCAAGCGGAGTCTCGTCGAACCTTGCCATCCGCAACCCGATCAAGCTGGACTAAGAGAGCTGGTGGCAGTCGACGTCGATGACGTCGTGTACGTCCTTGTCCAAGGGGAAGTCGGCTCTTCTTGAGTGAAACTGTTCAAGGAACGGACGAACCGAACCTGTCAAGTATAGCAAATGGTAGCGGTAGAAGCCTTTGATTTTTTCCAATGGAGCAGGTGCCGGACCTTTGACGTCGACTTGCGGGATAGGCGTGGCATCCAGTGCTTTTCTCCATTGTTGAGCGTAAAATTCGACTTTTTCCTCGCTCCTGCCCTTGAATAAATGGCGAATCAGATGTCGGTAAGGCGGGTAACCGAATTCTTTCCGGAGTTCGAGTTCTTCTTCGGAGAAGCCGTGGAGGTCCGCTTTGCGTGAATACTGAATGGATGGGGCATGGGGAGCATAGGTTTGTACGAACACTTCCCCTGCCCGATCCCCGCGCCCTGCTCTTCCGCCAACTTGAACAAGCAATTGGAAGGCTCTTTCCGAAGCCCTGAAGTCTTCCATTCTCAAGGGGAGGTCCGCATCCACCACTCCGACTAAAGTGACATTGGGGAAATCTAGACCTTTTGCGATCATTTGGGTACCGACCAAAACGTCGATTTTACCTCTCCTGAAATCATTGAGTACTTCGCGAAAAAGGTTTTTTTTGGTCATCATATCCGCATCAATTCTCATTACGACGGTTTTTCTAGGAAGAAGATCCCGCACGATATCCTCGATTCTTTGTGTGCCGTGCCCTTTTTTGCGAATGTCGAATGACTTGCATTCGGGGCAGCATCTCGGAGCGGGTTTGCGGTAACTGCAAAGGTGGCATCTGAGGTACCCGTCCGTCCGGTGATAGGTCATGGCTATACTGCAATCCTTGCACTGCTCGACAAAACCGCATTCCGGACAAAGCATAGTGGTGTTGAATCCCCTTCGATTTAGAAAAAGGATACTTTGTTCGCGGTCGGTGAACCTTTGACGCAGAGCCTCCACCAATGGTTGTGACAAGATAGGAGGGATTTTTTCTCGCAGGCTTTCCTTTCTCATGTCGACGAGATGGATAAGAGGGAGTTCTCTGCCGTCGATTCTCTTCGTCAACGAGCTCTTGGAGTATTTTTTGATTTCGACGTTGTGAAGCGTTTCCAAAGAGGGTGTCGCAGAACCGAGTAGGCAGACGGCCCCGTTTAGCATGGCCCGATAAACCGCGACGTCTCTACCGTGATATCGCGGGTTTTCATCCTGCTTGTAAGCTGGCTCATGCTCTTCGTCGACCACGATGAGACGGAGGTTGGGTACCGGGGCGAAAATAGCTGACCGAGCACCCACGACGATCCGTGCGTTTCCTTGAGTGATCGAACTCCATGCATCCAACCTTTCACCGGCCGAAAGATGACTGTGCCAAACCACGACCTGTTCTCCTTGTCTGCTGAAGCGGTGGCGCAAACGGGAGACCGTTTGAGGCGCAAGCGCGACTTCAGGGACGAGGAATAAAACGCTTCCCCCCATCGACAAGGCTTCCTCCATGGCTTCAAAGTAGACTTCGGTTTTGCCCGACCCCGTAATCCCGAGAAGCAGATGCGTTGAAAAGCAGTTCTTTTTCAAACTATCCTTTATTTCTTTGGAGGCTTGGCTTTGCTCATCGGTAAGTTTGACTTCCGCATATACTTCGTCTGCCGAATCCATTAGATCATCTGAATATGCCACCCGCTTCACGGAATTTTTGGTTTCCATGGCCAGCCCCTTTCCCATAAGCCCTTTGGCGACGCTTTCCCCCACCCCAAGATGCTTGATCGATTCGTTGAGAGGTGCCGGTCCGGGTTGTTGGCTCAGGTACTCAAGGAGAATGCGTTGCTTGGGGGATCTGGACACAAGTTCCTTCCCTTTGTCCGTTAATCCAAGTTTGGTGATCTCGAGCATTCTTTTTGTTTTCTCACCCGTTCCATCCCTCACAGCTGCAGGGATCATACCCTCAAGTACGGATTCAATCGAAGTCGCGTAGTATCCGCTCATCCAGCGAGCCAAGGATATCAAGTCGGGGCTCAAAACCGGGTCATCTCGAACGAGGGATAGAACGAATTTGAGTTTTTCCACGGATGCAGGGGGAGATTCAGGCGTAAGTGAACTTACTATTCCAAGGGTTTTTCTATGACCGAGTGGAATGATTACCAGTGACCCCAGGTGGATCCGTGGGGCAAGTTTTTGGTCTAAAGCGTAGGCAAGAGCTTTCTTGAAACCGGAGAGAGGCTGAACTTCGATGGTTTTGGAAGTGTTCGTCACCTTTTTCGCAGGTCGTAGCACAGGAGTCTTGGACCTTGACCCGCTCGTCTGTCGTTTTCGTTTTGCATGACGTAGAGCAAGCCCTTGCTCAGTGCTGGCAAAGTCCAAGTACCGGGAGCGAAGAAAAGTTGGTGTTTGCTTATTAGCTTCCAACCTTTCTTGTCCATTTTAACGATTAACAAAGATCCTATTTCGGATAAGCAGATGAAGAAATCCTCCACTTTCAGGAACGCTCCCCTGAACAACTCCAAGTTGAGGGAACGTCCATCTACCTCATCAGTCCAATGTATGCGATCACGCCAGTAAGCTTTCCCATTGCTGGGGTTTACGCAGAACACATCGGCTCCCTGCTGGTGCCTTCCCGCTACCCCGTATAAGGCTTTATCGAAAACGATCGGCGTCATCCAATGAACGTTAAGCGTTTGATCGGACCAAACGATTGAAGGCGTAAAGCGTTTGTCGAATTCTAGGACAACGCCTCCTTTTTCGTAGCATTCGGAAAGAAAGACCCGATTGTCTCCGATCGGTAGAGGTGGAACTGCGTTGGCGGATTCGTATCTGGCCGATCTCCAAGGGAATCGAGCCAATTTTTTCCCGTTCTCTGGATCGATTACGAGAAGCCCTCCTTCAGGGGGACGGCTTTCTCCGCCTGTGAAGACTAGGCAAACTTCCTTCCCGTGGATGACGGCCCTTGAGGGCGAAGAATAACTGGCTCCCCACGAATCTTTCGTGATCCATTTAGTTTTTCCAGTAAGCCTATCAAAACCGACCACGCACCTGTCTTCACTTCCGCCCACATTTACGATTAGGGTATCTTTTATAACAATCGGAGTGGAGCCTTTGCCGAAAAAATATTGAGGGATGCTAAACTCTTCGCCCAAGTTTCTTTGCCAGACTTTTTTCCCGTTCTTGCTCTCCAGGCAAGTTAACCAAGCGGTCACTCCATGAGCATACAGATGGTTTCCGGCAAAAACTGGGCTTGCTCGGGGGCCATTCGAGTATCCATATCGATCTCGGTATTCGACAGGGTATTGGAAGGTCCAAATCGGTTCCCCCCTCGTTGCATCCATGCAATCGATTCTCTCGTGCCCATCCTTCCGATGAAAGATCGTAAGCAAATTACCTTGGATAGCAGGAGAAGCATAGCCTTCCCCCTTCTTTGTTTCCCACAAAAGCTTGGGCCCTGAAGCAGGCCATTTGCTTGTAATAGCCGTTTCGGGGGATTGTGCATTGTCGTTCGGACCATTGAATCGAGGCCAGTCTGCTGAAACCGCATCATCGGGCAAGGGACTTGCCTCAGCGTGAAAGATCAAGTCGGGAGACTTTCTGGATTCTTCGGCTTGGGAAATCAAGCAGGTCAATGCAAGTGAGATGGCACAAAGAACGGGTAGGGTTGTGAGACCGACGGGGAAAAATGAAAATGGAAATCTGGAATACAAAAGGACTCGCACTGCTTTGTTTTTATGCTTATTGGATACTCTAGAAATAAGTGAAAGAACTCATTAAGTCCACCCCTTCCGTTTTCAAGCAAAGGGAAAAAAGCAGAAACATCCTTAGGTTTCTTCGATTTGCTTTGGTGCTTTTTTTATTCGTGGGTATTTACATGTACGTATACCGCAATCTGATGGAAGCCGAAAGACAGGCTTCGGTTGGGTTGGTCGAGTGTTTTTATTGGGTCCTTACCACGATGTCCACTTTGGGTTATGGAGACATTACCTTCAAGGGAGATGCGGGACGGTTGTTTTCGATGGTCGTAATGTTCACTGGAGTCTTCTATCTCTTTATCGTCCTTCCTTTCGTTTTCATGGAGTTTTTATACAAACCCTTCATGGAGTATCAGACTGGGGCAAGAGTGGCTCGAAAATTCGAACATCCGGGAGGAAAGCACGTCATCTTGACCCATTATGATTCGATTAGTCATGCCTTGATGGAAAAATTGACTCAGTTTGGTTATCCGTTCGTTCTGATCGTCGAGAACTTGAAAGAAGCTCTTCGACTCCACGATATGGACTTTCCGGTCATTCTCGGGAGCCTGGATGAAGAAGAAACCTTTCGCCATGCTTCCATCGAAGATGCCGCCATGCTCGTTGCGACCGATGATGATATCCGTAACGTCAACATAGCCTTTCGGGCAAGAGACACCTCGCCTTTGCTTCCCATCGTAAGTACCTGTAGCAGCGATGCCTCGGAAGATATTCTTAATCTGGCCGGTTCGACTCACGTGATCAAGTCGGCCCAGCAGATGGGAAGCTTCCTGTCGCGACGCATTTGCTTTACGGACAATTTTACCCATCTCATCGGTTCATTCGAGGAAGTCCAAATTGCAGAAGTGAACATTCATGGAACCCCTTTGGTCGGGCAACGACTCAGGGATACGAATCTCCGGGAGGAGTATGGCGTAAACGTAGTGGGCATGTGGGAAAGAGGCACCTTCGAACTACCCGCACCCGAGGCCATGTTGAATAATCACACCGTGCTCCTTTTAGCCGGTACTGAAGCAAACTTCAAAAAATACGATTCAGCCTTCAAGGAATTTGCCCTTAACACCGCCCCGGTCATCATAATCGGAGCCGGAAGAGTTGGGCGTGAAACTGCGAAAGCATTGGAGGAGATGGGGATTCCCTATCGCTTTATCGAAACAGATGAAAAGAAGGCTCTGATGGTTTCCCATGCAATTGTGGGAGACGCTTCCGATAAAACCGTTTTGGCACGGGCTGGAATAAACAAATCTCCCGCTGTCGTGATCACTAGTCATAACGACGAAAGTAATATTTATCTTACGATTTATTGCCGTAAGTTGCGTCCGGACATTCAGATCGTCACAAGAGCTTTTGTCCAACGAAACGTGGAACCTCTTCACCGGGCAGGTGCGGATTTCGTCATTTCCCAAGATCACATGGGTGCGACTTCAATCTTCAATCTATTGAGGAGGGCGAAGATTCTTATGGTTACCGAGGGTTTGGACATATTTAGTCAGGCAACCCCTTCCAGTCTTGTCGACGTCAAGCTCAAGGATTCGAAGATTCGTGAAAAGACCGGTTGCAGCATCGTTGCAATTCGAGGAGAAGCGGGAACGGTGATAACTCCTTCCCCCGAAGATCAATTCTGTAAAGATGGTGAAATTATTCTGATTGGAGACGAGGCTGCCGAGAAGGCCTTTGAGGAGAGGTTTTGCTAAGCCTGGGTTATCGCTCCTTTACTCCCGTTCTTATGGCAAAACAACCTCTTTTTCCTTGTCGTTTGGGGACTCTATCTCTTTAGAATTCCCTCTTCTTTTCCTTTCTCGCATGTGGTTTATGAATGTTTGGTGTCCACGCGAGCGGAGGTCTAGTGCCAATGCTCCTCCTTACAAATCCAAATGCCACCGAATGGAATGATCTTTCTTGTCTTGCACTCCTGCTGTTTCGGAGGTGTCGAAAGATGATTTCTACTTTTTTTCGTATTTGGACATTCCCCGCCTTGATTTGTGTTTTGCTTGGTGGCTGCGCCTCCAGGCAAGTGGCGACGCTCCCACAAATGAATGATTTTTCCCGGTATTCGGAGAACTATTATTCGGGCACAGCCAACCTGTGGGCATTGGCTTTAGAGGAAGTCCAGAGGAGTGGAAAGCCTCAGACCCTTCTTTTGGATCATGGTGAAGACGCTTTGGTTCTTCGAGTTAACCTCATACGTTCTGCTCGGGAAAGCGTTCGGATTCAAACTTTCGCCTGGGATTTCGACGAAGTCGGCAAAACAATGATATGGGAACTCGTCCGTGCTCATCTTGACCGGGGGATCAAGGTCGAGATATTGGTAGACCATATGTTCAGCGAGCATGACCCGGAGTTGATCGCTTATCTTGCCTCACTCGGCCCAGGCTTTCAGTTGAAGTATTTCAATCCCAGCGCCAATCGTCTATCTCCTTCTCTTTTGGAGAAACTTACCAACGCTACGGTTGATTTTCATCGACATAACGCTCGAATGCACAACAAGTTGTTCGTTGTTGACGAGCGACTTGCTATTACCGGCGGCAGAAACATTTCAAACGAGTATTATGATCAGTCGATCGGCAGGAACTACAAAGACCGGGATGTTTTAGTCCTGCTCCCCGAGGCCGATGATCTCACGAAGTGCTTGGATCTCTATTGGAATGACGATCATGCGGTATCTTCGAGCGAAATGCTCGAAGTTTCCGAGTTTTTGGCCAGTCGATCTTCCGTTCCCGATTTAAACCGAAGCCACTTTTGTTCTTTCGCGCTTTTGGCAGGGGTGGAAACTCGAGCGAGCGATCAAGATTGGATGCGAAGAAAGTTTACCGATCAATTGAGGACGACGGAAGTCGTATCATGGGTTTACGACTCCCCCGGTAAGGTTTCACGCGCTCCAGTGCTATCTTCTACCGTTTCCAAGGCTTTGACGAAGGCAATCGCAACCGCGCGGGCGGAAGTTTTGATACAATCTCCCTACTTTGTATTGAGCCAGGACGCGCAAAGTCTTTTAGGCGATCTCAAGGCTGTTTACCCTGGAATCAAAATGATTGTTTCGACGAATAGTTTGGCCGCCACCGATAATTGGCCCACTTATGCCGCTCACTATGGAGAAAAACGAATTTATCTTGAGGATTTGAGCTTGGAGATGTGGGAGTTTAAACCGATACCCGAGGGAATCGAATCAATGATGAGTTACCGGAAGTTGCTTCGCCGCCTCCCCTTGCCCAGCGAAGTTTCTCGGCACGGGGAAATCAAGTTCAAGATCGATCGAACCCTTCCCTCGGTCGGAGACGTTACCCGCGACCCGAGTTCTCCGCAAAAGGGAGGAGTGGATAGGCTTAATCCTCATTTGGAAGTTCCGCCCTATCTCTCCATGCACGCAAAGTCTTTGGTTGTAGATGGTAGGTTGTCCTACGTCGGTTCCTACAATTTGGACCCCCGGTCGGATTCCTACAATACCGAGGTCGGTCTCTTGGTCTTGGATAATGACTTCGCCTCTCGTCTTAGAAGGAGCATTCTCAAGGATGCCTCTCCTTCCAATAGCTATTTGATCGGCTCGAAGAAGAAAAAGCCCGTGATCAGCGCCGTCAACTGGGTTTTTAATGTTTTGTCGGAGAAACTTCCGTTTCTTGATCCTTGGCCCATTCGTCCCCATACTTCATTCCGATTGAAGAAAGGAATGGAACCTGTGCCCGAAGGTGATTCGAACTTTTTCAAAAATTGGGAAGACGTGGGCAACTTCCCCGGACTTAGTTTGTGGGCAAAAAAACAAATTTCGGCCCGTCTATTCAAGACAACCGGAATGATATTCAAACCCCTTCTATAGTTCTTTACTTCCAAGTTGACTAAAGAATAATTCCTTCTAATTTCGATATTATATGAAATTATTTTTAGCTGCTTTCGCTCTCCTCTTCGTTACTTCTTTTTCGGTGGACGCCAAATCCAGGTTGGGAGAATATTATCTTGGTTTCGGTTACTCCATTATCGACGGAGGCAAAAAGGCCGACCTTGACGGTGATGCCTTCCAGTTCTCCGCGAACAGTCTCGCCAGCGATTCCACCGA
>TARA_B100001057_G_scaffold79173_1_pt1 | contig 11702 bp, 6 predicted proteins | sample TARA_B100001057 | Tara Oceans TARA_B100001057 (sample SAMEA2621839) | marine metagenome | biome: marine biome (ENVO:00000447); feature: surface water layer (ENVO:00002042); material: "saline water (ENVO:00002010), including plankton (ENVO:xxxxxxxx)" | depth 5 m | reverse complement strand
ATATGAATATTAGGGTTACCATTTCCAAAACGAGTTGAGGCAATGTTGGTGGTTAAATTAGAGTCTAGTTTCATGATGAAATTACTGCTAGCCCCATTAGAAAATGCTGCGTTATTGACTGGAAAGGTTCCACCAACGGATTGACCCAAAAGAAAAACACTATTTACTCGGTCGATTTCCACAAAGAAAACTTGGTCATATTGGTTCATTCCGACATAACTAGCATTTGTAATTGACGTCCCTGATGGGGGAGTTTTCACCACAAAGCCATCGGTTTCACCACCCCCATAGTTGTTTTGAAATCCAGAACCCATACCGGGTAAATTTGAAGATTTCGTACCTCCAGCGAAGATGAGATTGTTTGACTCATCTACCTTGACAGAGTAACAAGCATCGTTTTCAGAACCGCCGAAATAAGTTGAAAATAAAAGCTGTGAGAAATCAGCAGAAAGTTTAAATACAGTTCCGTCTTGATTCCCTCCGTTTGAATTTTGAATCGCATTCACTACCGGAAAGTCATTAGAATGCGTGCAGGAAGCAACAATCACATTATTTGCGGCATCAAGCATAATCTCCCCTCTGAAATTGTCGCCATAGTTACTCGTTAACTCTGTAAAGGCACCGAAATTTGCAGCATTGTAGTTTACTCCATCGTTACCTGAACCTCCTACATAAGTTGAACCTAACAGACTTGTACCATCTGCACTTAACTTTGAAACAAATAGATCAATCCCGAAAGCAGAATGGTTTACACCAGTGCTTCCAAAGTTGTAACCTAAATCACCTCCATTATGGGTATCATTGAAAGCACCCGGACTTACAGGGAAATCAGGACTAGAGGTTGAACCAAATAGATATAAATTATTAGCACCATCACATATCATACTATGTGCCGTCTCAGTACCTGTGTTATCGTTACCGCCACCTAGAAAGGTACTCCAAATCATTTGAGCACCATCTTCATCGAATTTACTGATAAATACATCTGTGATCCCCATCGGACCATTAGGAACTGTGAAATTCGAATTAACATCATAAGCACCGTTATCGGGCATTGGATAGTCATTACCATAAACCGTCCCTCCTGAGTAGGCCGTACCATCGTATCCGTAGGTGGCTGTCATTCCGAAGTTATCTGTGTTTGCTCCATTGTAGGTTGCAAATATCAAAACAGGGTCAATCACCAATTCAAAATTTGGATCGTAGGTACCCATTTCAAAACTTGTAATACCTTCTAAGATTTTAAACGCGCAAGGAATTTCAACCTTATGACCATTAATCACCTGATAGGCATATGGCTTCTCCTCATAAATTACACCCAACTCAGTAGTGATTTCAAGATCTCCATTTGATGAAACTACCATACTTTTCTGACCAACATACTCTAATTTTAGTTGAGTTATTGAAGTATTTGGCGCCACGATGAACTCGTACTTAAATTGGTTGCCATTATTTTGGATATGTAGATCTATACCTTCATAAAAATCAATGAGTGTAGCCTCCTTATATACATGCACTTTACTTGCCCACTTATTAGGGTCATTTCCCTTCAAGTAATTGTAGTAGTGCTTGCTCTCGTCAGATTTTATGATCTGACTCACCTCACGGCTTCCTATGAAGTTGAGATGTACAACCTCCTGTCGAGCAATGGCATCTTCTGCTGTTATTAATATTGGGTTGGAATGTGCCTCATGCATTGCAGAGAAATCCTGTAAATGATAGATGAATTTATTTTGCTGAACCCATACCTTTCCCCCATCAATCTTCGACTGAAAAAGGATTCCTTCAGGCCATTGCCCCTTATTTTCAATTAATAATTCCTTCGATACAGCGTGGTCATGATTATGATGGATTTTTTGTTTTTGAGACCAAGAATTTTGAACAAAACAACACAGAAAAAAACACAGAAAAAAACCAGTATAAAATTGAGTTTTCATAAACATGCAAAAGGTATTCTAAGATACACAATTTACGTTAAAAATTCTGTTTAAAAAAACATGATAAAGGAACATTAAGCATTATAATATTTAAATTCGCTACAAAGCTTTTTTAATGTAATTATGAAAAATAGGATTACCGAACTCTTTAACATTCAATATCCAATCATTCAAGCCGGAATGATTTGGTGCTCTGGTTGGGAGCTTGCGGCAACTGTTTCTAATTCGGGAGGCCTAGGTATTATAGGTTCCGGATCCATGTATCCGGACATTTTAGATGAACAAATCGCTAAATGTAAAGCAGAGACATCAAAACCTTTTGCAGTAAATCTGCCAATGCTATACCCAAATATTGAAGAACATATTGAAACCATTATACGACACAAAGTGCCTATTGTTTTTACCTCAGCAGGAAACCCAAAAACATATACGGATCGATTACATAAAGAAGGAATCACCGTTGTGCATGTTGTTTCTAGTCTAAAATTTGCTTTAAAAGCGCAACAAGCTGGAGTAGACGCTATTGTCGCTGAAGGTTTTGAAGCAGGGGGACATAATGGACGAGATGAAACGACGACATTATGCCTCATACCAATGGTCAAGAAAGAAATTAAAATTCCATTAATCGCCGCGGGTGGAATAGCATCAGGAAGAGCTATGCTGGCGTGCATGGTACTCGGGGCAGATGGAGTTCAAATAGGAAGTCGATTCGTGGCTTCTCACGAATCTAGTGCACATATCAATTTTAAAAAGGCCATTCTCGATGCTAAAGAGGGAGATACGGAGCTAACACTTAAAGAGCTTACGCCTGTTCGATTACTTAAAAATGACTTTTATAGCCGCGTACAAAAGGCATACACCAACCATGCGTCTAAAGATGAGCTTGTTGAGCTGTTAGGAAGAGGACGTGCAAAAAAAGGAATGTTCGAAGGAGATCTTCAAAATGGAGAATTGGAGATTGGACAAATCGCCGGTATCATGGACGAATTATTATCTGCAAAGCAAATTATAAATGACCTACTTAAAGAATTTGATGACGCGCAAAATGAATTGTCAAAAATTTCACTGAAGTAGAATGATCGAATTTGAACGATACACCCTGAAAAACGGATTAAAGGTCCTTCTTCATTACGATAAAGCAACACCTATGGTCGTTGTCAATACACTTTACGATGTTGGCGCGAGGGACGAACATGAGGATAAAACTGGATTTGCACATCTTTTTGAGCACCTAATGTTTGGTGGCTCTATTCACGTTAAAGATTTTGACCAAGAGCTTCAAAAAGCGGGTGGAGAAAGCAATGCATTTACGAGTAATGATCTTACAAATTATTATGAAATTATACCGGCCAATAATATCGAAACTGCCCTGTGGCTAGAGAGTGACAGAATGCTTTCTCTAGCGTTTACCGATAAGAGTTTAGAAGTTCAACGAAATGTGGTTATTGAGGAATTCAAGCAAAGATATTTGAACCAACCGTATGGTGATGTTTGGCTTAAACTACGACCTTTGGCATATTCAAAGCACCCCTACAAGTGGGCAACCATTGGTAAAGACATCGCGCACATAGAGAGGGCAGAGATGAGTGACGTCAAGAAATTTTTTAAAAAATTTTACTGTCCCTCAAATGCCATCTTATGTATCTCAGGTAATTTTGATTCAGGATCAATTAAACACCTTGTAGAAAAATATTACGGAACGATACCCGGTGGAAAAAAACCTGCACGATTATTACCCATTGAACCAACTCAAAAAGAATTTAGAGAAAAAATTATTCAGCGCGATGTTTCAGCCGATGCGTTCTATTACGCATTTCATATGTCGGAAAGAAAAAATATTGGATACTACCTGGCTGATTTCTTAAGCGATGCTATTGGTAAGGATCAATCTTCACTTTTGAATATTGCACTAAAAAAAGAGCAAAACATGGTTTCCGAAATAAATGCTTTTATTACCGGCTCGCTTGACCATGGGTTATTTTTAATTACGGGTAAATTATCAGAGGGTGTTGATTTTGATACTTTAGATAACGCACTTTGGAAGGAGCTTGAGAAAATCAAGGTGGAAGGCTTTAGTGACCGGAAGCTCAACTCGCTCAAAAACAAATTGAGTACCGCAAAAGCATTCCAAGAGCAGGGATTGTTAAATAAATCTATAAGTCTCTGTATGTTCGAGTTATTGGGAGATGCCAATGGTATTAATGAGGAAATGCAAATCTATAATAGTATAGAAAATAGTGACATTCTCAATTTTGCCAATTCAATTTTGAAGAGAGAAAATTGCTCGCTATTGAAAGTAAACAAAACAAAATGAATCGAAAAAACGCTCCTAAAACTCACAAAACTGGTGCTATTTCATTTGTTTCACCGGAAAAAATTCTACTCAATGAATCAGCCCCTCTTTATTGGTTGGGTGATATTTCTAATGAGACAGCAAGGATTGATATCTGCTTTGATGCAGGATTACGAAAAGGGAAAAATAGCATTGCCAGCATGACCTCATCGTTATTGCTTTCAGGTACTTCACTAAAAAGCTCGACTGAAATTCATAATCAGCTCGACGATCTAGGTGCATTTTTTGATATCGGTCTATCTCATGAGGGGGTGATGGTGTCATTATTTGCATTAAAGAGCAATATTTCTGAAGCCTATGAGGTTCTGTTGGATGCCATCACCAATGCATGTTTCCCAGAATCAGAGTTTCAAGAAATAAAAGCAGAAAAGATTCAAAAATTTAAAATCAACATTAATCGTGTTGGTGTTCTTGCACAAAGAGCCTTTCAAAAGCAATTGTATCATGGAACTGAATATGCAGAGGTATCTAACGAAATTGAACTACAAAAAGTAGAAAGAACAGAGCTACTAAAATTTCATAAAGCAAACTATGTCAGTGGGCTATTTAAAATAGCTATTGTCGGGGCTTTAGCAGAGGTGCAAATTCAACATATCCGTAATATCTCAAAAGCATTTTGTATCAAAAAGCCACTAGAGTTTAAAAGTGATTTTTTCAACAAACCCGGTGCAATTCACATCGAAAAAAAAGATGCTGTTCAAACCGCAATACGCATTGGAAAAACACTTTTCAATAAAACAAATAAAGACTTCTTAGACATGAGTATTCTCAATACCATTCTTGGAGACTATTTCGGTAGTAGACTAATGAAAAATATCAGAGAGGACAAGGGATATACATATGGCATCGGAAGTATCATTTCAGAATCTGGCGGTTCAGGATACCTACTTATTGGATCTGAAGTGGGAAAAGAGCATTTGCAGGCTGCATTAGATGAAGTAAAAAAAGAGATGTATCTCTTGTGTGATGAAAAAATAAAAAAAGAGGAGCTTGACCTTGTAAAAAATCATTTACTCGGTCAAATGCTGAAAATTTCTGACGGTCCATATGCAATGATGGATCTATTTTTGAGTGTTGAATCTTATGGCATGAGCTCTGATTTCTATAATTCATATATCCAACGAATACACGATATAGATGCATCTGCCATCCTACGAATGGCGAATGCGCACTTGAATTGGAGTGACATGTCCGTTATTTCCGCAGGTTAGCAACTTTATTCGGCCTTTCTCGTTATAATACTACGTATTATGTTGCGTTATATCCATATGCAAAGAGTCTTTGCCTTCATTGTTTTTTTAAGCTTCTCATTAAGCTTTCGTGCCTCCCATGTTATGGGCGGAGAAATCACATGGAGTTGCAGTGGGACGAATACCTATGAGTTTCAGCTTGTATTCTACCGAGACTGTAATGGTGCAGAGGTAAATATTATTTCTGAGGACCTTAGGGTTTGGAACCATCCTTCACTTAATTCAATTGTCTTAAATTTCATATCCAGAGAGGATATATCTCCTTCATGCACAGTTGTGGCTGGATCTCCACCTATGCTTGAATGCGGAACAGGGAGTGCAGCAGGAAATGGAGTTGGAGCAATCGAGCGTATAACCTATCGCAGCGACCCAATAAGTATAGCGGGAATTCCTCCCTCAGAAGGTTGGATATTTACATATGAGAATTTCTCAAGAAGTAATGCAATTAGTAATTTATCAGATCCTTCAACTTTTGGAATAACATTGGCTGCAAAAATGTACGCCAACCCCAATAGTATTAATAACACATGTACTGATTCTTCTCCTAAATTTCTTCAATCGCCTCATTTTGTGACATGCGCTGGTTCGGAGTACCGGTATAATATGAATGCCATCGACCCAGACTTAGATTCACTTCATTTTAAATTTGGAATTCCATTCGATTACTTTCCCGTTGGTGTGTACGACCCTCCTTTAAATCCCATGCCTGTTCCATTTGAGGCTGGATATTCCTATGACTCACCTACCCCAGATACAGCTATTGACGCCAATAATATTCCTGCCTCAATAGACCCGTCAACTGGAGAAATTGTTTTTACAAGCTTCAATATTGGAAATTTTAACATTAAGGTAAGCGTTCAATCCTTTAGAAATGGAATCTTAATCGGCGAGGTTGAACGTGAGATGCAGATTGTCGTTTTGCCCTGCAGTAGCGAAAATAATGCACCACTTATTACACCACCTTTTGCAGGTGGACTATTTGAAACAACCGTAAATGCCGGAGATTTAGTTGATTTTGACCTTTTAGCAACAGACCTCGACCTCCTTCAAAATGGCGCTGCCCAAAATGTTATCATATCTGCCTCAGGCCCAATGTTTGGCGCTGGTTATACAAGTCCGTTAGGTTGTGACATTGAACCTTGCGCAACCTTAAATAGCTTGCCTCCTATTGAGGCACCTGAAACTGCGACGACCTCTTTTTCTTGGCAAACGACTTGTGACCATTTGGTCAATCAATTTGGAGGTATTTCTGAGATGATTCCTTATGACTTTGTCTTCAAGGTGCAAGATAATTTCTGCCAGGTGCCAAAAATAACTTACGCCACGGTGCGAATCAATGTTTTGAATCCTGGAGTTCTTCAAGCACCAAAAATAGATTGTATACAAACAGATGCAGGTGGCGACCTTACACTAAAATGGACTTCTATTAATGATCCCGTTGGTTCATTTATTGAATATGGCGTGTATTCGGTTCAAGATGGCCTGTTGGCAAATTTTGTCGATGTTAACGCGAATAGCTTTACCATCATGGGTTCTACCGATGCACAAGATTTTTTCCTATCCGTAAGATCCGGATGTAATGGAAACACGATAAAATACTCGGATACTGTTTCAAATATTCATTTGGATCTGAATAACCCCGGTAACGGAATGGCCTTACTAGCTTGGAATGCACCTTCCAATAGCCCATTGTCCTACACAGGAGACTACTACCATCTTTACAGAGAATACCCAAGCGGAATATACACCCTTATAGATAGCGTTGCAGTGGGAATCAATTCTTTTCAAGATACTATTGATATTTGTTCCGCATTTCTCAATTATCAAATTGTGCTTCCTGGCGAAATTTGTGACTTTACATCGAATATCATTGGAGATACTTTTGAGGATTTAATGACTCCAGATATTCCAATAATATATAGCGTTGGTATAGATACAGCCACTAATCTCATGCAGATTGAGTGGAACGAAAATCTGCAAAGTGACACATACGGATATGTAATCTATACTTTCGACTCAAATGGTATTTTATATGAGCTAGATACCGTTTGGGGAATAGCCTCAACAGTTTATTCTTACGCTGTGAACTTTGAGGAAGGCCCATTTTCCTACTCGATTGCCGCATTTGATTCATGTGAAACAAGCTCAGTACCCATAACCTATCAAACGAGTGCTAAAGCCAATATTCATACAAGTACTGTATCTTCTTCTGAGGTATTTATGTGTGCGCAGGAAGCCGTTATAGAATGGACAAATTACGATGGTAGTGTAACTGACTTTTACGAAATATGGAGCCTTTCCAATGGACAATGGAATTTGGAGGAAATTACTGAAGAAACAACTGCTACCATTGCTGTAAATGGAAACCAAAGCTATACGATTTATATCAATTCAATATTTGTAGACGGCAACAATGCTTTTTCCTCTCCAACATCTTTCAATGTACCCGTTGCGGGAGACCCAGGATATAACTATCTCAAATTGGTTTCTGTTGTTGACGGAAATATTGAACTTTATCAATATATAGATGAATCCGTAGGTATTACAGAAATTATTTTTCAGAGGCGAAATTACAATGGTGCCTTTGAAGAAATAGGGAGGTCAGATGCAACCTCAGATGTGGTTTTCTTTATAGATGAGGATGCGGAGACCGAATTCCAAGCTTGGGAATACAGAACCAAATACATCGATTCCTGTGGTTTTGAAGGAGAATTCTCAAATGCGGCAAAAACAATATTTTTAGAAGGAGCCGCGAATGATTACGATTATATAAATACGCTGAATTGGTCAGATTATCAAGGGTTTGATGGCGGAATAAAAGAATACAAACTATACAGGTCAATAAATGGAAACTATGACCCCACTCCTATTGCCATATTTCTACCTAATGAGGATCATTTTATTGATGATATCAACGGCTTAGGCGTTCAATCTAAGGTCTGTTATCGTATTGAGGGTGAGGAAATTTTCAATACCTATAATTTCTCAGAAATCAGTTCTTCAAATGAGCTATGCTTAACATATTCTTCGAAAATATTTATTCCGAATGCTTTTACTCCAGGAGGAATCAACCCTATTTTCTTACCTATTGTTTCTCATATACGACCAGAAACCTATCACCTTACAATTATTAATAGGTGGGGACAACTTGTTTTTGAAAGCTATGACCAAAATGTTGGGTGGGATGGCACCATTCAAAGCAACGGAAATAGAGCCAAGAATGATGTTTATGTTTATATTTTCGAGGCAGAAGACGATGAGGGTAACTTTATTCAAAAGAAAGGTTTCGTTTCGCTTATAGAGTAAATGCTAAAATATTCAATAGCACACTGTCCCTATAAAACTTCTAATAGATTTTGAACTGAAATAAATCCATTGTCCGCCCCTACTTGAAAACTACCGAACCAGGGGCGAGTCTTATTGATTTCTGTAGCGCCAAACAAACCGATAATATTGGCACCAAAAAACGAGGCAAGATGCATCGCACCACTATCATTTGCCAACACAAATTTAGCCTCACGCATGACATAGGCTGATACTGCTAAGGTATTACTCACTACTAGAATTTCGGGGAAATCATTGCAGCACCGTATATAATCACTCTCCGAGACAACTGCTATGATTTTTGCCTCTTTATACTGAGTGCAGAAATCCCGCCAAAAAGGCCATTCCTTACTTCTACCCTTGTGCAAATTTGTAGCATATGGACAAATCACGATATAATCATCTTTAATTTTTTCATCCAGTATAGCTTTACCCACCGTAACACTTTTCTGATCAATAGGAATAAAACGATCAAAAGCCATTATATCCAAATCCTCCTTTAAAAATTCTCGTGCTAAATCAAAGTAATTTTCAACAGTGTGCAAGCGATTGTTATAGTCAATTCGCTTACTAGAAAGAAAATGATAACCTACGGTTTGAAGACCCGCCAAACGCATTGGAACGACAGTTGATAATGTTTTCGGGCAAAGTATACCCTCATCAAAATGATGGTCTCGGTAAAATCGATAGCACCATTTTGTATTCTTAATCTCAGCACTAGTAACTATATTAAGGTTTGTACCCGAAAATAAGGAGCTTGCCCAAGGATGACCCAAACAAACAAAATCACTAACCTTCTCCTGAAGTGCGAGAAGCATTGGGTAGGTCATTAATGTGTCTCCAATCCAATTTGGGAGACGAACAACCAAACTTGACTTTTGGATAGACTTACTAGGTGATTTGGAATTCACTATAAATATTAAAATAAATAAAACTTGACTTTTGCTGCAATAAAATCGTATCGGGACGAATTTTTTAACGCTTGTTTTTACCCGAATTGAAGATTAAGACAATACCTCTTTTACCTTATCCGCGGCTTCTTGCAAAAGTACTGCTGAATGCACATTCAGACCAGATTCATCAATCAATTTTTTTGCTTCAACTGCATTGGTTCCTTGCAGTCGAACGATGATTGGTACTGGAATCTCTCCCATATTCTTGTATGCATCGACAACGCCTTGAGCGACACGGTCACATCGAACAATTCCACCAAAAATGTTAATCAAAATTGCCTTGACATTGGCATCTTTTAAGATGATATGAAACGCTTTTTCTACACGTTCCGCATTGGCCGTGCCTCCAACATCTAAGAAATTCGCTGGATTTCCACCAGAAAGCTTGATAATATCCATTGTCGCCATGGCAAGGCCGGCACCGTTGACCATACATCCAACATTTCCGTCTAGCTTAACGAAGTTTAGACCCACCTCATCTGCTTCAACCTCTGTTGGGTCTTCCTCTGTCTTATCCCGCATTTCTGCATAGTCTGGATGTCGGAATAAACCGTTACCATCTAAGGTTACCTTCGAATCGACAGCAATAATTTTATCATCTGCTGTCTTGAAAAGTGGATTTATTTCGAACATACTCGCGTCTATACCGATGTATGCTTTGTACAACGAGACAACGAATTTGACCATGCCTTTGAATGCTGTTCCTGATAGACCTAAGTTAAAAGCGATTTTACGCGCTTGAAACCCCTGTAGACCGAGATGCGGATCAATAAACTCCTTATAAATTTTATTTGGCGTATGCTCAGCAACATGCTCAATATCCATACCTCCTTCTGTAGAGTATACGATGACGTTCTTGCCTTCCTCTCGATCCAGAAGAACTGACATGTAAAATTCTTTAACTTCAGAAGGTCCTGGGTAATACACATCTTGTGCAATTAAAACTTTATTTACTTTTTTGGCTTTACCATTGGTTTGAATAGTTTCCAAATGTCCTCCCAATATGCCTTTCACTGTATCCTCAACTTTATCAATTCCTTTAGCGAGAACTACGCCGTGAGAACCTGTTTCCTGAACCGTTCCCTTTCCACGCCCTCCTGCATGAATTTGCGCCTTCACGACAAACCAGCTTGTTCCTGTTTCATCACTTAATTTATTTGCTGCGGCTACTGCATCCTCCACCCTATCCACGACCACTCCTTCTTGAATAGCGACGCCGTAACTTTTTAAGATTGATTTACCCTGATACTCGTGTAGATTCATAAGTCAATTTTTGTTAGGCAAAAATAATTTTTTTAAATGAATTTAAGCTTGAGATTCCCTTAATTATTTATTTCCACTCCTTTTCCAAGAAGAAGTGATTGCCCGGGAACTAAAATCTCTATTCTTGAGCTCTATTTCTCTACTCCATATTTGCTCCACTGCTGCTTCCAAAGCTTCACCCTCCTCTTTAAGTTCTTGGTGCAAAATTGAAGAATCCGGAAGATACTTTTGAATAAAATTAGTATCAAAATCACCACTTCTGAAGCTTGGATGCTGAAGCACAAATTTTCCAAAATCTAGTGTTGTACTTACTCCGGATATTTGATAATTGTCAATGGCATTTATAGTGTTTTCTATACATGTTTGTCGGTCCGCACCCCAAACGACTAGCTTTGCGAGCATAGGATCGTAGTAAATTGGAATTTCCATACCCTCCTCAAAAGCGTCGTCCACTCTTACATTTGGTCCTGTTGGTCTTCTATATTTGTTTAGTACTCCAATATCTGGTGTAAAACCACTTCGCGCATCCTCGGCATAAACACGCACTTCGATGGCGTGCCCATGAATCGCTAAATCCTCTTGTCGTAATGGTAGCTTCTCACCTCTAGCGACGCGAATCTGC
>TARA_B100001057_G_scaffold159389_1_pt1 | contig 11704 bp, 14 predicted proteins | sample TARA_B100001057 | Tara Oceans TARA_B100001057 (sample SAMEA2621839) | marine metagenome | biome: marine biome (ENVO:00000447); feature: surface water layer (ENVO:00002042); material: "saline water (ENVO:00002010), including plankton (ENVO:xxxxxxxx)" | depth 5 m | reverse complement strand
TTAGGACAGGCAATTAGAATAGATGGTATCACGCCTGCAGCTATAATAATCTTATTATCTTACATTAAAAAGCTAAAATTCAAAGAAACTGCTTAATGCAGGATAATGAAGTAATAAATATTCTTCAAAACCAGTTCAGTTTTAGTTCTAAAAGTATATCTGATCTCAAAATATTAAGAAATGAATTGCTTAAGGCTAATAGTAGTCATAATTTTATTTCTAAAAGCACTGAAATCAATATCTGGCATCGGCATATCCTTGATTCGGCTCAATTAGTTAAATTTATTGACTTCTCAAAAGGCTCTTTATCCGATCTAGGTACTGGGGCTGGTTTTCCTGGTCTAATTTTGGCATTATTTAACACTAATAAGGACTTTCACGTGAAATTATATGAAAAATCACCAGTTAAAAGGGCTTTTCTAGAGGATTTACGTAATAAATTGTCTGTAAAAGTTCAAATATATGGAAATATTTATGATGAAGTAATTAATTCTGATTATATAGTAACAAGAGCTTTTAAGAAATTAGAAGCGATAATACAAGTTTCACGTGAAATCGCTAAAAAGTCACATAAATTAATAATTTTAAAGGGTCAAAACGCACAGGAAGATCTAAATAAAGCTTTCAATAAGGAAAAATACAATTATAAACTTGAAAATAGTATAACAAATAAAGATTCTAAAATAATTATAGTTGATTTTAAAAAATGACGACAACAATTTCGGTGATCAATCAGAAGGGTGGAGTAGGAAAAACAACAACGGTAATTAATTTAGCTGCTTCACTGTCCATATTGGGTCAAACAAATCTTGTTATTGATTTAGACCCACAGGGAAACGCCACAACAGGATTTGGCAAAAGTAATAGTGACGAAGATAAAAATATTTACAATTTATTGATCAAAAAAACTAATCTTAGGGAGACAATACAAAAAACTAACATACAAAATTTAGATATCGTAGGATCACATGTAAATTTATCTGGTTTAGAAGTAGAAACAGCGAGCGACTCAAAAAGAGCATTTGTTTTAAAAGAGATACTATCATCAGAAAAATCAGGGTTATTAAAAAAGTATGACAACATATTTATAGATTGTCCGCCATCTTTAAGCTTGCTCACTATCATGTCTTTAGTTGCATCAGATGAGTTATTAGTGCCTCTGCAAACAGAGTTCTTTGCTTTAGAAGGAATTACGCAATTGGTTAAAACAATAGATAGAATTAAAGAAAATCTTAATCCCACACTTTCTATAAGAGGTATACTCTTAACTATGTTCGACAAAAGAAACAAACTATCATCAGAGGTAGACAGGGAAGCAAGAAATTATTTTAAAGACAAAGTCTATAAAACTGTGATTCAAAGAAATGTAAGATTGTCGGAAGCACCATCACATGGATTGCCATGTGTAATTTATGATAAAAGTTGCGTAGGAAGCAAGTCTTATTTTAAACTAGCTGAAGAATTTAAAAATAAAATAGCGAGTGCTGCATGAGTGGAAAAAAAAAGGGTTTAGGCCGAGGATTATCAGCTTTGTTTGGCGATGATAAACCTAAGGATATACCGCAAGAAATTAAAAAAATTAACATGGTTTCTATAAGTGATTTAAGTCGAAATCCCTATCAACCTAGACAGATTTTTCGTGAGGAAAAACTTGTAGAATTGGCTAATTCTATCAAGAAAAATGGTATTATCCAACCAATCGCTGTTCGTCATAATAAATCAGAAAATGGAAAGTTTGAAATTGTTGCTGGAGAGCGAAGATGGTTGGCTGCTCAACGAGCTGGACTTCACGAAATACCAGTTACTATTTTGGATTTAAGCGATGTAGAGTCATTAGAAGTTGCAATAGTAGAAAATATTCAAAGAGATGATCTTAATGCGATAGAAGAAGCACGTGGTTATAAAAGGTTAAATGAAGAATTCAAGTATGATCACGAAAGTATCTCTAAACTAATGTCAAAAAGTAGAAGCCATGTAAGTAATACATTAAGATTATTAACTCTTCCAAGCGATGTAGTTGCAATGTTAGAGGAAGGATCTCTAACATCAGGACAAGCCAGGCCTTTAATTGGATTATCAAATGCTTCGATTGTTGCTGAAGAAATTGTATCAAAAAATTATAGTGCCAGAAAAGTTGAGTATTTGGTAAAATCAAAAAAAAATTTAGGAACTAAAACAAAAATTTATGACGCAAATGTAATTAAAGCCCAGGAGCGCATTGAAAAATCACTTGGTTTGAAAGTCCACATTAATAATAAAAAAAACAATAGTGGAAAAATATCAATAGAATACAAAGACTTAGAACAATTCGAGTTAGTTTCCGGTTTACTTACGAAGCATTAGCTAAGTTACATATATCTACAATCAACTTTTTTATGATGATATTTTTGTCAATTATTGATGTAGTTTTAATTTTTATCTCTAAATTATAAATATCGTTTTGAATTTCATTTATACTCCCAATATTCCATTTTTTTAATTGTTCTAAAAAGACAGGTTTTTCCTTCCAAAATATTGGAGGTTTAATATCATTTAATGCCCGCTCAATATTTTTGTCTTTTTGAATTTCGCATATAGAGTGTAATTTGCTGAACCTTTGATTTATAGAAGCTAGATAATAGGTGCTTTTATCAGCTTCAATAACAGAGTTGTTTAGTAGTCTATTAGTATTAGTTATATCACCTTTGATAGCTACATCTCTCAAAGCATTGAAATCGTCATGTACTTCAATATTTAAAAGTGATTTTATCTCTTTTTTTTTAAGATTTTTATCCTCAAAAAAAAGGCTTATTTTGTTTAATTCATTATTGAGCTTAACTCTATCGTAATTACAATTTTCTATTATCAAATTTATAATTTCAGGACTCAATCCTTTAAAATCCTTAAGTTTTTTTTGAATTATATTTTTAAAACTAATTTCATTATCCAAATAGCAAGGAACAATTGCATGCTGACTAGATTTTTCAAAATAGTTTCGTAATTTTGATTTCTTTTCTAAAAGATTTGAAAATAGATAAATCTTTTGTTGATCAATTTTTTTCTCAATTTCTTCAATTATTGGCAAAATTTTATCGTTAGAATTATTTATAAAGTATATTTTTTTTTTTTCAAATAGAGAAAAGTTTAAAACTTCTTTAAAAAAATACTCAATGTTTTTAATTATTTCATCCTGATCAAATTTAATTATTTCAATTCCTGAATCTATATTTCTTATAATTTCTTTAAAATCATTTTGCATTCCAAAGTTTTCACCATAAAAAAGTACGAATTTGCCTTTAATTTGTTCAATATTTTTCTCCACTAAATAACTTTTATAAATCATTTAACTGTTTAGATAATTCTCTTTTTATTTTTTTTGATATTTTTTGTGTTAGATTTTCAATAACTTGATTTTGATTCTTTAATGTTTTTGAATATTTTTGATCAACAAGATAGTTGCTAGACATTAATACCTCAAAGTTACCACTCTTATTATTATTTAAAATCTCATATTTCACTTTTGTATTAATTTCCACTTTGTACTTTGTAACTTCATTTTTATCGTTTTTTTCTTTTATAGAGTTTTTACTCTCGGAAAAGATGTTTATGACTATTTTTCTATCACTATTATCATTAGAGATTATCTTAATACTATTTTTGAGTTTATAATTTATTTTGTTTTCCCCCTTTGTAATTATGTCGATAATATTAAAATCATTTAATTTTGAGTAATCAACAACTTTAAATCCACAATTAGTGAGAGTAAACATAAGTAAAACGATAACGAATTTGTATATAGTCATATGAAACAAATTAAATTATATAGTTTATAATTTTATTATTTATAAATATAGTTTTAATTATTTTTTTATCCATTAAATATTTATGAGCTTTAGATTTTTCTTTAACAACTTTGTTAATTTGACTTTCGTCTAAGTTTTTTTGGACTTCAAGAATATCTCTTGTTTTACCGTTAATTTGTACAGCAAATTTTATTTGATCAAAGTCGTCATCTTTGCTTATATTTGGCCACTTATCTGCAGTTTTACAACCATGTAATTCTAAACATTCGTAAGCTAAATGTGGAGTAAACGGAACCATCAATTTCATAATCAAAATAATGTTTTGTGTTAATTCTTTTTTATTAACATTAGTGTTTACATTATCTTTTAAAATTTTGTAAACCTCATAAAAAAGTGCAATCGCAACATTAAATCTAAAATTCTTAATAGCACTGTCAATTTTATGAACAAAATTATTTATTTTAGAATTTATTAGTTTGCCTTTAATAGAATCTTTAACTCCATTTTTTTTCCTAGCTATTTCGAAGTTTAAATTCCAAATTTTTTGTAAAAATTTATTTGCAGAGGAAACCCCAGTATTCGACCATTGAACATCTTTTTCTGGCGGACTATCTGATAATATAAACCACCTCACAGCATCAGCTCCGTATTGTTTAATCATCGTCTCAGGGTCAATTGTATTTTTTTTTGACTTAGACATAGACTCAGCTGGTCCTACAATTACTTTTGATTTGTCGTCTTTCTTTACGACATTTGATGTACTAATTTTTTCTATATCGTCTGGATATAACCAGTTGTTGTTTAAATCTTTATATGTCTCATGACAAACCATACCTTGAGTAAAAAGATTATTAAAAGGCTCCACTATTTTAATTTTTTTGTTACACAAATTAATACCTTTAGTAAAAAAACGAGAATATAAAAGATGAAGAATTGCATGTTCTATACCTCCAATATACTGATCAACCGGCATCCAATAATCAATTTTTTTTTCATCAAATGGAGAATTTTTGTGACCAGGTGAACAAAATCTTAAATAATACCAAGATGAGTCAACAAAAGTATCTAACGTATCTGTTTCTCTAATGGCTTTTTTACCAGAGGATTTATGTTTAGTAATCTTCCAACTCGGATGTGCATCGAGTGGATTTCCATTGGTATTTAAATCTATGTCATTTGGTAATTCAACAGGCAATTCGCTTTTATCAACGGGAACAACTGAGCCATCCTCTAGATAAATCATAGGAATTGGACAACCCCAATAACGTTGCCTAGATACACCCCAATCTTTCAATCTGTATAGCGTTTTTCTTTTTCCAATTTTTAATTTTTCTATTTCAGAGATTATTTTTTTTTTAGCTTCTTCAATTTGTGAACCGTTTAAAAAATCTGAATTTATTATCCTCCCTGGCCCGGTATAGGCTTCTTTTAAATTAGAGTTATGTTTGCCATCTTTTGAAACAACCTCAATAACTTCTAATCCATATTTTTTTGCAAAATCAAAATCACGCTGATCATGTGCCGGACAACCAAATATTGCACCTGTCCCGTAGTCCATAAGTACAAAATTTGCAAAGTAAATAGGCAATTTTTTTTTATCAATAAATGGATGCTTTACGAATAAGCCAGTACTAAAACCTAATTTTTCAGCATTTGCTATAGCCTCTTCCGTTGTACCAGTTTTATTAGAGTCTTTTTTAAATTTTATAAAATTCTTATCTTTTTCAAATTTTTTATTTAGTGGGTGGTCTGCCGATAAACAAATAAAGCTGGCGCCAAAAATTGTATCTGGACGTGTTGTAAACACATTAATAAATTCTTTATCGTTCTCTATCTCAAATCTAATTTCGCATCCATAAGATTTTCCAATCCAGTTTTTTTGCATTAACTTTACTTTTTCAGGCCACCCGTTAAGTTTTTCTAAATCTACTAAAAGATCTTCTGAAAATTTTGTAATATTAAAAAACCATTGTGATAATTTTTTTCTTTCAACTAAAGCGTTTGATCTCCAACCTCTACCATTAATTACTTGCTCATTAGCCAGAACAGATTTTTCCACGGGATCCCAATTTACGTACGTTTCTTTTCTTGAAACCAATCCTTTGTTATAAAAATCTATAAATAATTCTTGTTGATGTTTATAATAATCCTTGTTGCAGGTTGAAATTTCTAAATCCCAATCAATTGATAAACCCAGCATTTGCAACTGTTTTTTCATTGTTTTTATATTATTTTCAGTCCAATCTTTTGGATGAAGCTTATTTTGTTTTGATGCATTTTCAGCGGGTAAACCAAAAGAGTCCCAGCCCATAGGGTGTAATACATTAAATCCATTCAAAAATTTATAGCGTGCTATAACATCGCCAATGGTATAATTTCTTACATGACCCATATGAATTTTACCTGATGGATAGGGAAACATTTCCAGACAGTAAAACTTTTTCGCTTTAGGATTATCATTGTAAAGTTTAGCTTTTTGAAACTTATCTTGCCATTTTTTTTCAACAGAATGAAAATTTAATCTTTCCATAAAAAAAATTTATTTTTTTCTATTATTCGATGATATCTCAAGTTCTGCTGCTTTTTTAACAATTGCAGTAAGTAATTCTGATCCAATAGTGCTTTCATCTAAAAGATTAATTTTGCAGTTATTATTTGTAGAACAACCTTTTTTGTGTACTATGATTTTAAGACTATCTGACCTAACCACATTATCTAAAAATCGTACAGATATCTTTATTGAAGCATTTGAATTACCTTCTGAGTACCAGTCAGTGATAATTATACCCCCAGAATAATCAACTGTCGTTAAAGGAAGAAAGTCAAGAATTTCTAAGGAAGCTCTCCACATGGGATTAGAAGTACTAAATTCATAATTCGTGCCACTCCCTCCACCAATTAAATCTTTTAATGATACACCTTTACCTTCATTAATATTTTTCCTAGCACGTTCCTCAGCATTAACAGGCACTTCTCTCGTATTAACTTTTTTAGGTTTTAAAACCTCACAAGATAAAGTTGATAGGCAGACAATTGTAAGTAGTAAAATTCTTATCATAGAGACTTATTTTTAGTTTAAAGCTGAAAGAAACACAAAATAATAGTTAAAAAAGCCCTATTTTATTAAGAAATACGAGCATTTTTAAAATGTGATATAATTACAACACACATTAAAAAAGTCAATAAAATAAACAAAAAAAGGAAGTTTAGACAAGCGAAACTGATAATTTGATCAAGTTTATAATTATAAACAATAACTTAACAAAGGAAATAAAATGAAAACAATAATGAAAACTTTATTAGTTTCTATCGCTTCTTTGTCTCTAATGTTTTCTGTTAATGCAGGTGAATTAACAGTAAGCGGTACTGCTAAAGCAACATACAATGCTACAAGCGGTAACCAAGCTGACAATGGTATCGGTGTTACTAATGAATTAAACTTTACTGCTAGCGGTGAAATGGATAACGGATACACATGGAGCTACTCTATGGAATTAGATCCAGCATCAGGCGGTGCAGCTAACAACGATGACACACAAATCACTCTAGGTATGAATGATATGGGTACATTAAAAGTTTGTGTATCTGAGTGTGGAAATAACAAAAAATACGCTTGGGATGCTTCAGCATATGCTAAAATGTCTGACACAGGATCAAGCTACGGTATAACATACCCAGGTGATGCAGGTGCAGCTGGTACAGGAACAATTCAGTACCACACACCAGAATTACCATTCGGTACAACAGCTACTTTTGCTTATAACTCAAATTTAGCTGGTGATGGTTTAAGTGGTAACACACCAGGTACTTCAGGGAATTCTAGACAAGAGTACTCTTTAGTAACTAAACCTCTTGATGGATTAACATTATCAGCTCACTATAATAAAGTGAATGATTATGAAGATGGTATCGACACAGAAGACCAATTAGAAGAAGGCGGAGCATACGGAATTAAGTACTCAGCTGGAAACGTAACAATTGGTTATGGTAAATCATACCAAGCTCCAGAAATGTTAGAAGCTAACAGAGCAGCAACTGCAGTTGAGTACTATGAAAATACTGGTTACTCAATCGGTTATGCAGTAAACGATGCGGTATCTGTTTCTTACACAAGAGAAGAGTCAATAGCTAATCAATCAACTAGCACAAACACAACTTACGATGTTGAAATGGATTCACTTCAGATCGCATACAACGTTGGTGGTGCTACTTTATCATTAGCTAGATCTGATGTAGAAAACGTATCTTACGTGCAAGATGCTGATCTAACTGAAACTATTATCGCAATGACATTTGCGTTTTAATTAGTAAATAATATTAAATTAAAAGGGGCGATTTTATCGCCCCTTTTTTTTTGACTCTTGTAATGTAGATTGGCTTAATAAGATTATGAAAAGTGTTTTAAAAAATATAACTGTTCTATTAATCAGCACAATTTTCAGTGCATCTGCTGTATTTGGAGGTGAATTAACTGTAAGTGGTACTACAGAAAATACAGAAACTATTGTAGCTATTTCATTTGCTTTTTAAATAAAAATTTAAAACTACTTACCTCAAAGAGGTATGAATTTTGTAAGATTCATTCTTAACCAAAGACGATAATGCCACGTTCTCACAGTTTACATTATTTAAATTATTTAAATTTTTTAAATTAATTCCACCTAAGGGAGTTAAAGAGACATTAGTTAACTTTGATAATAAATTAAATTTAATTACGCCTAAAAAATCAATTTTATTTTTGTAAGTTGTTTTAAATAATCGAGATAAAATTATTTCCGAACAACCTTGTAATTTTTTTAAATTTATTTCTTTTATGTTATGTGCTGATCCAATAATTTTAAAATTATTTCTTAAATAACTATATTTTAAATTTTTATTATAAGCAGAAATATATAATCCATCAGCTTTAATTGCTTTAATCAAGTCAACATTATTAGCAACAAAAAAAGGAATTCTTTGGATTTTGCATTTAAGTCTAAATTTTTTTAATATTTCAATATTTTCAGGGGAATTATTTCTGTAAATTATACTGTATTTTCCAAAATTTTTTATATTTTTTAGATCTATATCTTTTATACTTTCAATTATAAAAAAATATTTTTTTTTAAAGATAAACATTGCCATTATGATAATTGAAAAATTTAATAAAATAAAATCTAATATTAATGATTTAAAGCCTTCTAAACCTGTAAATATTGTTGCAATTAGTAAAACTTTTCCATTAGAGCATATTAAACCCTTAATCGATTTTGGTCATAACCATTTTGGAGAGAATAAAGTACAAGAAGCAAAAGTTAAGTGGAGTGAATTAAAAAAGACAAATAAAACTATAAATTTACATATGGTTGGTAAATTACAAAGCAATAAAGCTAAAGATGCGGTAAGAATTTTTGATTATGTTCATTCAGTAGATAATCAAAAATTAGCAGATCAATTAGTTAAACATGAAATAAATTTAAATAAAAAACTCAAGTATTTTATTCAAGTTAATATCGGAAATGAAATTCAAAAGTCTGGGATACCTGTAACAGAACTAGATTCATTTTATACATATTGTGTAAATGAAATTCATCTTAATGTGGTGGGACTAATGGTTATACCTCCTAATGATAATAATACAGAAAAATATTTTAAGTCATTGCATGATATTAATAAATCTTTGTCATTGGAAAATCTTAGTATGGGTATGTCTGCAGATTATATGGAAGCTGTTAAACAAGGTTCGAACTTTGTAAGAATTGGATCTTCTATTTTTGGGAGTCGATCTTAACTGCTGTTCCATTTTTTAAAATTTTTAAAATTTTTAAAAGTTCGTTTTTTTTAATCGCTACGCATCCTTCTGTTTTTTTATAATTTTTTTTAGCTATGTGAATAAAAATCGCGCTACCTTTATTTTTTTTGATGGGTTTCATATTATAATTTATAACTACTATTATATCGTAGATGTTTTCTCCTCTATAAAGTTTTTCATAGTTAAAAGTAGATGGTAATTTTATAAGTTTATTATATTGTTTTGAACTTGGATCATTACACCAACCCAAATTCTTTTTTATTACAAATTTTTTTATTTTAGTTTGAATTTTTTTAATTCTATCCTTCCTGTACAAAATATATTTGATCTTGTACGTTCCTTTAGGTGTTATTAAGTCACCTTCCTTTTTTTTATGGCCAATTCCCCTTTTACCTATAGAGCATTTTACTTTATAGTTATTATAAATTAAGTATTTTTTATTTATTAAAATATGCACAATTTAAATGTTCGAATTTTAGGTCCTTCTTCATTTATCTTAACTTTAATTCAATTAAAGAAATATTTAAAGTTTAATCCTATATCTGAAAATTTGGAGGATAATATTAGCATCATTTTATTTCATGTCGATGCTTTACAAAATAAAATACAAAAAAATTATATAGATAATAATAAATCTATAAAAATATGTTTAGGAAAAAGAAAAAATTTATTAGATCATTTTGATGCTAACTTAGAATTACCTGCTACGTTAAAAGAAATTAACGAAATTGTAGAAAGTACAGCAGCTAAGAAAAAATTTAACAAAAATTCATCCATAGAGATTAAAAGTTATTTTTTAAACAAAAATGAGAGGAAACTTTCTAAATTTGATGAATTTATAATTCTTACAGAAAAAGAAGTTCAACTGATTGATTTATTTTTTAATAGCAAGGAACCAATATCAAAAGATAATATTTTATCTTCTGTTTGGAATTACTCAGCTGAAGCAGATACCCATACTGTCGAAACACATATCTATAGATTAAGAAAAAAAGTTGCAGAGAAATTTATGGATGAAAAATTTATTCTTAGCAATAAAAATGGTTATTATTTGTGAAAAAAAGGAACAAGATAGCAAAAGATCTTTTTACGTCTAAATATAGAAAACGAGTGGTAAAACCAAAAAAAGGCAAAGGAAGCTTTAAAAGAAAAAAAAAATAAATTACTTTAATCTTGCACCAATTATTTGAATCACTTTTGAAGACATTTCTGTACCAGTTTCTAAGCTTTCTTTCATAGACTTATTATTTATCAAGCCGTGTAAAAAACCACCTGCAAATAAATCTCCTGCTCCAGTCAAATCTTTGATTTGAAGATTTTTTTTAGCAGAACACTCCACAATTTCATTATTATGTATTGCAACGGCGCCTTTATCACCACGAGTAACAACAATTAACTTATTCATTTCTCTGGCAAAATTGATAACATCATCGAATTTTTTTACATTAATTAATGACATTATCTCCTGCTCATTTGCGAAGGTAATATCTAATTTGTTTTTTACTAATTCTAAAAAGTGAGGTTTGTGTCTTTCCACACAAAACAAGTCAGATAACGACATTGCAACTTTATTAGAGTTATTGATTGCTTTTTCGAATGCTTTCTTTGGATCACCCTCATCCCAAAGGTATCCTTCTAAAAATAAGATTTCACTATTTTTTACTGCGTTCGTATCTATATCATTTTCACTAATTTTGCCTGCAGTTCCAAGAAAGGTCACCATGGTTCTCTCTGAGTCAGGTGTAATTAATATCAAACAAGTCCCAGTAGGAATTCCTTCTTTTTTCTTTGAATAGAAGAATTGTACTTTTTCTTTTTTCAAGCCTTCTTCGTATTTATTTCCTAAATCATCGTCACTTACTTTTCCAATAAAGCCTACTTTGTTTCCAAGTTGTGAAAGGCCTACCATAGAATTTGCAACTGATCCTCCTGAAATAGTTTCCTCTATTTTAAGAGTGGATAATAGTTTTTTAAATTCAGCTTCATCAACAAGCTTCATTGTACTTTTTGTCAAATTATTTTGAGAAATAAATTTGTCTTCAACTTTACAAATCACATCAACGATAGCGTTGCCAATCCCTAAGATTTTCATTTAATTATGCTTTTTTTACTTTAATTGGTTTTTTTCTAT
>TARA_B100001057_G_scaffold447995_1_pt1 | contig 11720 bp, 19 predicted proteins | sample TARA_B100001057 | Tara Oceans TARA_B100001057 (sample SAMEA2621839) | marine metagenome | biome: marine biome (ENVO:00000447); feature: surface water layer (ENVO:00002042); material: "saline water (ENVO:00002010), including plankton (ENVO:xxxxxxxx)" | depth 5 m | reverse complement strand
TAGACATGCAATATGAGAGGTTAAAAAATGACACAACAAACTGAAATAGAAGTTGCAGGTGTTAAGTTCAAAGGAGGAAAGATCTTTCTTGTACTTACTGCATTAACAACTGTTGGTGGTGGTCTTTGGGGAGGCTTTGAGTTTTACAAAGACTATATGGATATGAAAGAAATTATTCAAAACATAGACACTAATGCAATAGAAGCAAAAAACAAGCAACTACAAATTAAACTAGATGATGCTATAGATTATACTAGAGATATCAAAAACGGCTTAAAAGATGATATTGTAATGATTGAAAAGCAAGTTGATAGGATTGAAGATAAACTACAAAAAGCACAAGATGATGGTCGTAAAACGATACAAAATGCTGAAGAGCGTTTTGAAAACAAGAGAGATGCATTGCAAAATGATTATGATCAAAAAGCAAATCGTTTACAAGAACAAAATACGCAACGTGCTGATGACTTGACTGCTAAAGTAGAAAGAGATCTTAGAGAGCTAGAAGCAAGACTAAACAAACGTTTACAGAGAGCTTTGGATAACCCTCTTGCAAACTAGATAAATATTTGCATGAAAGACGTAGGTATAAATCTAAATCACGATAAGCAACCAACACCGAATGGCGGAAAGAAGAAACCGACATTGAAAACTTTTATGGCATATCAAATTGCAATACAACCAGCAAAGCCTACACCCAAGAAATAAGTGCTACAATTAAAACGTAAGTACTATAATGTAATATTTGATCTACTGCCTGTATCCACCAAAAAACTCTTTGTGTGTTGTTAAGATTATTAGAAATTACAAAACGTGTTTTACAAAAATCAATCTGCCAGTGTAGGAACATATCTAATATACCTAAGAGAAATGCTAACTCAAACCCTACAAAGTATACTAGTACAACAAATGTGCCAATTCCGTGATGTGCAGAATGTATTGCTAATTTCCTACTTAAATAGTATTGCTTTGTGCCGTTGATATACCCTTGCAATCCAAGATCGGCAATGGCATGTTTTAATAAAAGTAAAGAAAAAATTAGCATTGTGTTAATATTTATAAGGAGAAAAAATGTATAATCTTGGAATCTTTACTGCTGAATCAATTAAAGAAGCAACCATTACATTTAAAAACAAAGGATACATTGCTATAGATAGTGTGCTAGAACCCCAGTACATTGAACAATTATATGCACTTGCTCCAAATGTTAACTATGATGCAAGAGGAGGCTACGATGAGTATTGCGAAACTATTCCATGGAATGAAAAAGAACGTGGTGATGAATTAGGAAAAGAAATTGCAAGTAAAGCACTTGATCATGATTTCTCATACTTTCATCGTATAAGTCCAGTTCGAATGGATACAGAGTTTGAATGTAAATTTGTGCAAGAGTTTACACAAGATATAGTTAGGGGTGGCGTACTGAAAGATTATATAGAAACTGTTACAGGGTTTGATTATCTTTATACTGCATATCCTACATTTAGTTATTATAACAACAATCATTGGATTACTCCACATTATGATCCTACTAGAAAAGTTGCATACTTATTTTATTTTAATAAATTTTGGAAAAAGCATTGGGGTGGAGATTTATGTTTGTTAGACGAGCAAGATAGAGTTCATACTACTATTGCTCCACTTGGAAACAGACTAGTAATATTAAATGTAAGCAAACCAAACTTTAACAAACATTTTGTAAGTCCTGTAAGTAGAGCAGGAAAAAACAGGTATAGCCTAGTAGGTTGGTACAGCGAAAGGAAGCCAAAAGATGTCAAATAACAAATTTCAAGAGGATAAACTCAAAAAGAATGCAGAAGGCTTAAACTATTATTCTGGTGATAAGATTGAAGATTTAGTTCCTGATCAAGTACCAGACGAAGTTAAAGGTGATACACAAGAAGATAGTAATTACATAGATGAAATGTACAGTGATAAACAACTAGAACGTCACAAAGATATGGATAACATATTTAAAGTAGATGGAGTACCAAGTCGCTGGGAACACAACAAGTCACGTAGCACATGGCATTTTGATCCTTTTAAAGATCCTTACAGTGAACAAACATTTATTGTTCCTGTACGTTTTATCAATGACTTTACGGAAGTTTGTAAACACGGTGACAATGATGGAGTTCCAATGAGTATTGGAAACTATCGTAGACGTAACGAATCAAAGCAGGACAAAGATTTGCATGATGCTGAAATGATGGATATTAAACGTGCTACCGGCGGACAAAAAGAAGATGTGGTTGCTATGCATAAAGTCCCTATCTTGCGTAAAAGTGATGTTCAAACAAATTCAAATGATAAAGATGTTTACAACGTATTACATAGAATACAGGATTGGCTTGAGATGGATGTACACATGAGTCGTTTGCATGTACAATATTTAGGGCAAGTTACACAAGCACATATAGATCAACAAATGAGATATGCAAGACCAGATAGACGTAAACAATGGACAGATGCAGGTGCAGATACTAACCCACTAAAGTTACGCAGGTTGTTAATTCATTTACAAGATTGGGAAATAGGACATGTATGGCAGTTTGGAAATACATATCATCAAGGATACAAATCCGGTGAATGTGTAACCTACGACTGGTGTAACATGCCACATGGTACTGCAAACTTTGGATTTAGTCCACGAGTAACATTCCAGTTAACAGGATTTGTTGGTGATAAACTACAAGGACTTATTGACGATGCACTTGATGGCCGTCCTACGATTGAAGTTGAGGTATAATAACACCTACTTTAGTACGTGATGTAATAATGTTGACCATTTCCATTTTCTCATCTTCAGAGAACATTCTACCAAAGCCTGTTTGAATCTTATCATCAATTGCATTCATTTCTTCAACTGTACGAATATTTTCTGATAGTCCAAGTTCTTTACTTAAATCGTAATCATAATAATTTTTGAGATCAAAGTGTTTTCTTAGTTGATCGTTCTCAGCAGTAATCTGACGCATCATACCTTCATCGTCTTTGTACCATTCGTAGTGTGGATACTTGATATCCCAACCACCTACTTCGTGCCACCAATCAAAACATTCTTTATCTTCCATATAAAAACATAGTAAAGTTGCCTCTGGAAACCATTCCTGTAGTTTTGGAATATGATGACTAAACCAGTGACTTTTAACTATTTTTATTCCGTTATCCCAATCAGCATACGGCGCAGAAAACTCAGCAAGTGCTTCTTCTTTGGTTATGTCCATTGTGTCAAATTTTTGTCCATGGGTATGATAAGGTCCCCAATATGCACCTCTATGCCAGCCAATGCTTCGCTCTCTACCTTGCTCATCAGTGTAGTATCTATCGTATTTTAGTTCTTCAGTCTCGTCACTGCGATTGATTTCTTCGTGCATTAATGATAATAATCGAATAGTTCCACTCCAGCGACTGCCAGGCGCTCCCATTGCTAGTATTAAGTCCTTACCTTTGTATTCCATTATAAATCCTTTATCGTGTTTACCAATAGTTCTGCTATTTTTATATTACTTTTGATCCCTGGGTGTTTGTTGTCTCTTCCGAGATCCGTAATGTAATCTTTTCCAAATGCAATATGTTTGCCAGTGCTAAATTCATATATACTTTCTTCGGTTATCATTTCGCCTAACTTATATTTTCTAGCAGACTCCTCTGTAGTAGAAAACCATAATATTTTTGTATTATTGTTGCAGGCACCTATTATTGCTTGTTCAAACATAAACACTTGTTTTTTTGCTTCTGCAACAAAAACTTCCCAAAGCACAGGAGCAATTTCTTCTCTTTTCATTTGGTTACTAATCATTTGAAATAAATGACGTAATACAAATTCACTACTAAACAAATGTCTTGTTGATGATATAATAACTAAATCAGGTCTGTATTCTTTTGATATTTCAATTGCTGATTTTATGCTATCAGTAAGTATATAATACTCGCTTAGGTTAATGTAGTCATAGCCAAGTTCTTTTGTTGCAATATCAATAAAAGTGCCTTCAAGCGGAATTCCTTGTCCTATAGTTAGACTACTTCCAATAACCAACATTCTCTTAGGTGCATTACAGTCAGGCTCTGGTCCACGTAATCCTAAACTATTCCATTTGTATGTAAATGGATGTTTACTCCAATCATAGTCTTGAGTCAAATGACTGGTTCTGATTTGTTTTCCTGTCCCACCAAATTCAAATGCATTTTCATCATCTTCATTATGCCATTTAGTTTCAGTGTTAGGCTCATGAGCTCCCCATTCTTTGTTAAGTATCTTTGCATGTAACTTTGATGCTTTTAAAAAACTATCCAACCTTGGATGGTTTGGTTTGAAAAAACTATTCAACAGGTTTTCTCCATACTAAAAATATTCTTGTGCTACTACGAGTACGATTTAATTCTTTATCAATTGGATAATTATCAAATACGTTTTCTTTGGTTTTTGTGATCAATTTTGGTTTGATTTTGTATTCAAAGTTCATTGTTTTTGTATAATCTTCAATTTTATTAAAATTCCATTCGTAGTATATTTCATGGCTAGGTTCATGATTTGCACGGAAGTATATTAAGCCTCCTGGTTTGCATACTTTTTCTACTTGTTGCAATTGCCTTAAAATAAGATCATCATCACCAAAATTTATGCTTCCAAGTGCAAGTATTACATCAGCACAGTTGGGTTGAAAAATAGTATCCAGTGATTCTATAGGACAAACAATATCTTCATCTTTGTCTAGTATATCGATGCCTAACAAATGATGAATTTTGTTTTTAAACAGATTGGTTCCACAACCTAAGTCCAGCACTAAATTAGGATTCATTGCATTTATATCTTCAACCATTTGCAAACTATTTTCAGTAAACTTAATTAGTTCACCGGGTCTTGCAATCTTTTTACTAAACGTCGATATAATCTGTTGTCGAAGCATACTTTAAAAACTCTAACGTCTCATCGGTAACAATACCAGTAATATTTAATGTTGGTCTATTAGTATGTCCGTAGTTGGCAGTACCGTGAGGCATATCTCTCCATGGCCAAGTAATACAATCGCCTTTCTTCCATTTAAGAAGCAGGTTTCCTTGTTGCCATTGATGTCCTAATTGTTGGTCCTCAAGAAACACAATCAAACGCATTAGTTTTCTTTGATCAACATCTCCTGCAAATTCTTGGTCGTAATCTTTACGAAGACGTTTAAGCATGCCACCAAAATTATCTAAATGCCAATAAAAGCATTGGCCTGGTCTTTGTGTATCAAGTTTAATTGCTAATGGTGTTCCTAGTGCAAACATACTTTGTATTTTTTTAACAAAGTCTGTACGTTCAAATCTTTTAATAGGATCATTAGGTATCACTTTACCGTTGTCTAATATAGTACGGTTGTTGATTGCATACCCACCATCAATGTCATAGCCCCATTTACGAAAGTCATTTTCTTCAAAACTATTTGTAATTTCACGTCTTGGACTACTACGATAGTCAAATGTAGCAGGTGTAGACTTTTCGTACATTGACGTAACTTCGTCTACCCAATCCCCTCTAAACCTGCATATTGGAATTACTGGACTTAAATTTGTGCCAATCAACTCTGTATCATCTTTAGTATCATCAAAGTGATATCTACTAGTTAATTTGCAAAATTCATATAGACTAGTATGGCCATCAGGACTAACTGGTGGTAGCGTTTCTAGGCTATTCCAAACTTCGTATGGATTGTTACTGTACTCAATTTCATAATGATTAAGGTTCATGGATATTTCTCTTGACATTGGGAGGAAAATGTTATACTATGTGTGTATAAAATATTTATGACTTTTAATTTCATCATAAGTAATATTAGTATATATCAACGAGGCAACAAATGTTTATAGTTCATGGAACAGAAAATGCAGACAAACTAAGAAACAAGTATACCGTGCTTGAACTAGATACTGTGCCGTCGAAAGATGGAAGTGAACCTGTTACACTTTATACAGTACTTGATACCGGAAAACTTAGTCTTGAGAGTATGACAACCTTAGAGCAATATACTAACCTTCATGCAAAACTTATTAGCAACTTACACAAAGGTGATATAAATTTTTGTAAAAGTGCAATCATTAACCTTAAAGGACAATTTGGGGGTGAAGTAGATAGTTTCTATGATCATATTATAGCGAGGTTTGATGCATGATGAATATTCATATCTTAGGTAATGGAACTCCTATCTATGCACTTAAAACTTTAATTGAACTGAATCCAGAACAGTTTGCTACGCCTGTTAGAGTAACTTGTTTTGGAGATCACTTTCTAAATAGTGTGTTTGTAAGAAAAATTAACCAATATCCTAGTATAAAAGAAATTATCAAAAGTGCAGATGTTGTTGTTTGTACTGAACCAGAATATGAACTACAAGGACTAGTTGAAAGTTGTCAAGAGCATGATAAGCCTTTACTTTGTAGATTTTTGTTGGAAAACAAAGTACCAGAAATGGGAACTATACTAGATGGATTAAATGTTGAAAATGCCGCAACTGATATATGGATTAATCGGTTAGTTGACAGAACAGAAAACTTAGTAGAACTAAAACACTTTATTGGACTACATAAATTGCATGATACTGGTGACAATGCATTGCCAGGAATCACAATTGAGGAATATAGAGATGCAACTCAGCATGTGACTGGACAACCTAGTGTAGTAAAGATAGACAAAAATTATTATTATAGAAGTGAAATTGATGAGTCTTATATTGACAATATCAAAGTAACTACAAATTGGATTGTAGATACAGATAGTATTGATGCAATGAAGTTTGATCCACAAAGCGAATTTATATTTCACACAACACGAATTTCGCAAAGCAATGAAGGTCAAGGTCAAATCATTAAATCAAGTCATTTGTCTTGTCCAGCAAGACGTAATATATCAGCCTGGCAATATGCAAATGCATGTGTAATTGCTAGTTTTGTACATATGAGCATACATGGAGAGTTACCAAAAAATTGCCGTGATTATGCAGATATTGATCATGATAAATTTTCAAAAAATTTATTTGGAAGTATGTTTAGAATATCATGAAACTTACAAAAAACTTTTATGAATTGCTTTGTAATAGATACAAGAAGGCAATTGACGAAAATACAAGTAACATAGCATCTGAGATTGAACAACTTGTAAACACTCGCAAGAATACTAAAGAACACACAATCTTAGAAAAAATATATAACATAAGTGAGGCAAAAGATAAGTTAGAATCCTTACGTGATTTTTGGAAACACAATGACACTAGCAAATAAACTTGTTCCAATCAACGATAACTTAGATACAAAAGAAGAAAAACTCAGAGCGTTATATGAAACACAAAAAGACGAATGGCCAGACAATGCCCTTGAAGGCGGAGTGTTTCAAATATATAAAAGACGTTTTGAACTAGATAAATCGTTGACAAAAACAAAAAAACCGCATATAATAAAAACATAGAAAAGGTAATTATATGTACAAAGTTACAGGTTATTGGCGAGAGTCAAAAGTTGTGCAGTATTTTCATGACAAATACGACGCAATAGATTTTAGAGATGTAGTTGATGCACATTACCCTATGAAGGTAACATTTGAAAAAGGAGTATTCTCTATGAGAGAATGGATTTATAATAGTTGGAACGGCGTAATGAATGCCGATATTAATCCACTTAGTAAAATTCCGCATACGAACACAAGACATATGGTACTACAAGTACTAGCATGGATGTGGTGTATTGTTTTTAGTAGTTATTTTGGTAGTATGTGGATTTTTGGTATTACTACAGTTGCACACATATTTCTATTGGCGGCTATAGCAGTAACGGTGGCAACATTTGAAACTGCAAAAAGACGACCAGAATTTTTTTTAAGACTAGAACAAGGAACTAATGGTTATCACACACCTAGTAGAACAAGACATATGTACTACAACGGCAAAAGGATAAAATTAGATCCAAACGACCCAGGTGGCGAACACGAATAATAATTTGGACAGTTGGCTGAGCGGCTTAAAGCGGGGGATTACTAATCCCTTGAAGGAGCAATCCTTCCGTGGGTTCGAATCCTACACTGTCCGCCAAGTATTGCTGGCATAGCTCAGTTGGTAGAGCAGTTGATTTGTAATCATCAGGTCGCGAGTTCGAATCTTGCTGCCAGCACCATAATCACAATTGAGGAGTAATTTATGGGTTTTAATCACTTAATGATAAAAGCAGAAGAATACAAAAAAGAAAACATGGCTTACAAAGAAGAAAACAGACTGCTAAGGCATGATGTAAAAGAATTGCAGGATCAAGTATATACATTATACAAACGTATTGCAGAATTAACCTCTGAAAGGAACCATAAATACTAATAATACTCTATCAGAATCGGAGCAAAAACTGATGAATAAAGCAACTGGTTATCACAAAGGCTGGTATGAAGCAGTAGATGGTTTATATCAGCAAGATAAGAATAAATTTTTAAAACTAGTAGATCTTAAGTCAGATATACTTACAGACCTCATTGTTAAAGACGATAAGTTCAATAATGTGATGATTCTTGGCTTTAATCCTATGCTATGGAAGATATGTAAAGACTTTCCTGATTTTGAATATAGTATGGTATGTTATGATCAGTTTTCAGTAGACTTTACAAGATCGCATGAAGACTTGAAACATTGTAATGTATATCATATAAGTGAAATAGAGCCAGCAGCACAATTTGATGTTGTAATGGCATTAGACAGTTGGTTCACAAGATTTCCCACAGAATCAGAACAACGTGATGCAATCTCACTGGCATATGCATTTACCAAAAATACTTTAATTACTACAGTAAAAGACTTTAAAAATATGAAAAGTTCGGATCGATTAATTGATCCACCGATGGTTATCAATACCAAAGATGGTAATCATGTGTTTGTATGTCATAGAGAATGGAATCCTGCAGACAAACAACAATTTTTAGAAACAATATACCAACTTAACAATGGTGATATAGTTTCATGTGTCAAAGAAGAAAAAAGAACACTATACTTTAAGCAACTTGCAAAATACTTACATGATATAGGCTGTCGTGAGTTTAAGATAAGCCAGCAACATTTCTACAAGAACTTGTTCAGCCGTAGTTATGAATACATTGCAACTGCTAAAAAGTAAACATCAACGAGGCAAAAATGTCAAACGAATTACAGGCCGCACTGTCTAAATATGTGCAAAATGCCGTTACCACTGAAATTAGCAAATCATTAAGTAAATTTGACTTATCTAGTACTGTTAGCACACAAGTAAAAGATGCAGTAAAAGAAGCATTAGTAACCTTTGAGTTTCCTAATAAAGCAATTCCTACACAAGCAATTGATTGGACAAACTTTAAAATAAATGTATCTATGCTTAGTGGCAAGCATGAAAACTTTTCTAGTAGTGGTATTGAAGATAATGCAACTACCACAGAACTAAAAATTGAAGATAACGGTGTAATAGTTGATAGCATAGATGCACAACATGCTCGACTTGCAAAACTTGAAGCAGATGTCATTGAAACAGATGAATTGACAGTAAATGGCCCGGTTGAATTTTCTGATGTCACTGTAAGAGGAACACTAAAGGCAGATAATATCAAAGGCCTTGATGAATTAGTTGCTATCAAAGAAACAATCAATATTGATGGAAAAGCAGTATTAAGCCAAAAAAAACTTGGAAATAGTGTTTTAGAAAGTAATTTACGAAGTGTTGGCACTCTTAAAGAACTAGTAGTAAGCGGAGAAAGTTTATTCGCAGATACATTATACACAAGTCCAGCAAAAAGAGTTGGAATCAACACTATTGAACCTACACATGTATTAAGTATCTGGGAACAAGAAGTAGAAGTTAATATAGGAAAACTAAAGCAAGATTCAGCAATTATTGGAACTACTAGGCAACATAATGTACACTTACAATCAGGTAGTAACGATAATATTATACTTCATCCAACTGGTAAAACTCAAATTGATAATCCAGTTTTAAATAACAGAACATTTACAAATAATGCAACTGTTCCTGGATACTCAGGCAGTCGTGGAGATATTTGTTGGAACGATAATCCAGAATTAGGAAAACCAATTGGTTGGGTATGTTTGGGTGGAACACGTTGGGCAACTTTTGGGAAGATTGAATGAAAATATATTATAGATTAATTATTAGAGAAACAAAAGAAACAAGACTGCGTATTGCTGAAGTAAACCAAGATAAAGAATACCTTGATAAAAAAGCAAAGAAATTAGAAGCAGAACACCCAGATTGGCAAGTGTTTGTAGTAAGAGAAAACTATAACGTATCATGAAATATAAACAAGTTGGACCTAATAGTTGGATCATAGAAATAAAAGAAAATGGAAAGACTAAAGTACTAGTTTATAACTTTCCAGTTGGTGCTATAGATCAAGTTGGATGGGATCCTTATAATGATTGATACTGGCTTTGTGATTGGCAATGGTAGTAGTCGCATAGGATACGATTTAAGACAAAACTTTTTAGATGGTATCTTGTATGGATGTAATGCTATACACAGACATATATCTTGTCAATATATTGCAATTACAAAACATAAGCATTTAGCCGAAGCAATTAGTTGGGACATAGATAAAAAATCAAAAATTTTCACTACTGGAATGTTGGCTGGACAATTACGAAATCCAAACTTAAATATAATACCAGATCCACAGTTTCCAGTACATGCATCAATTCATTCTGGTACTGCCGCAACTCTTGTTGCCGCACATAATCATAGTAATATATTCTTATTTGGCTTTGATTTTTATCTATCAGACAGTGTGTATTTTGATACACAAAATTACACATTACCTGTTAAAGATGAAATAATTAATCGTATGCCAAAACATACACAAGAACTTGCAAACTTAATTGTGTACTATGAAGATGTTAATTTTACATTTGTTAACGACAAAATTGAATTACCTGAGGTTATAGCAATCAATGAAAATGCAAAAAGCATCTCCTTCAACGAATTAAATTTCACTTGACAATTATTGTTTTATTGTGTATTATACATAGTATAACTATCAATTAGAAGGTTGAAAATGACATTTGATCCTACAGTACAACGTATTGGCTTTGCTTGTAAGTACATGCATCCAGATCAAACACAAAAGCCAAAAATCCTTAAAGAAATACAACATAGTTACACAGAAGCAATGACAACTGTTGCATGGCTAAAACGTCAAACAATAGAAGTTGCAGAGCAAAAAATGTGGGATATTATGCAACATAATATCCAAAGTTGTAACAACCTAATTGGCTATGTTGGTAGTTTACCCAAAGAACTACGAATGGTAAGACTTGGTAGCAATCAGTTGCCAATGTACACAGAACCTACATTTAGATATTATTGGCAAAATCCTGACGTACGAAAAGTATGCGAAGAAGGATATGGCCGTGCCGGCAAACTTGCAAGAGAACTTGATGTTAGACTAAGTATGCATCCAGGACAATTTTGTGTACTTGCAAGTGATAATGAAGATATAGTAAATAGAAGTATAGAGGAGTTTGAATATCATGCGGATATCATCAGGTGGATGGGCTATGGTAAAAATTGGCAAGACTTCAAGTGTAACGTCCACATCTCCGGCCGTCAAGGTCCAGGCGGTATTAAAGCCGCACTTAAACGACTCTCTCCAGAGGCAAGAAACTGTATCACCATTGAAAACGACGAAAACAAATGGGGAGTCGAAGACTCGCTCGAACTTGAAAAAGACG
>TARA_B100001057_G_scaffold172899_1_pt1 | contig 11720 bp, 8 predicted proteins | sample TARA_B100001057 | Tara Oceans TARA_B100001057 (sample SAMEA2621839) | marine metagenome | biome: marine biome (ENVO:00000447); feature: surface water layer (ENVO:00002042); material: "saline water (ENVO:00002010), including plankton (ENVO:xxxxxxxx)" | depth 5 m | reverse complement strand
CCCAGCCAGCGCGCCGCAGGGGTGTGCGGTTTTCGTTCAAGCTTTTCATTCCCTGAGATTTCGACGACGAAGGCTCCATGAACACCGCCATCGATGTTTGAATAATTATAATGTACGAAAAATAGTCATAACGGCGCTTTAAGTCGAGCGTCAAATGTCATGCCCGGTAAAATCCACCCGGGAATCGGGTTTTGCCTCCACGCCAGACAGTTGTTGTGATGCCGCTTAGCTGCTTTAATTCCCGGTTTCTGCCGTCTTTCAGGAGCCCAGCATGACGCCTGGCATCAACGCTGCGCGCAAAGCCTCTGTACCCCATACCATCCATGAGTACGACCACGACCCGGCCAGCGAGAGCTATGGTACCGAGGCCGCCGAGAAAACCGGCGTGGATCCCGCCCGGGTCTTCAAAACACTGGTTGTGGCCATCGACGGCAAGGAGCTGGTGGTTGCCATTGTCCCGGTGACCACCATGCTCAATATGAAACTGATCGCCCGGGCCTCAGGTGGGAAAAAAGCCGGGATGGCAGACAAACAGTTGGTCGAGCGCACCACCGGCTATGTCCTGGGTGGTGTCAGCCCCCTGGGCCAGAGAAAACAGCTGACAACCTTTATTGACGACTCGGCATTGGACTTCGACACCATATTTGTCAGCGGGGGGCGCAGAGGGCTAGAGATTGAACTTGCGCCCCGCGATCTGGCCCTCCTGACCAAAGGCGCGTTCGCTCCGCTACATTCCACCCCCCACCAGGAGTAGCCCGTGAATCACGCAACGGATCTGCTACTAATCGGCGGCACCCTGCTGCTGGCTCTTGCCGCACACGGCATCGGCCAGCGCATACACGTGCCCAGGGTTACCCTGTTGCTATTGCTTGGGGCGCTTGCCGGGCCGGAACTTCTGGATCTTCTGCCAGCAGGTGCAGACGATCACTTCGGATTCATTACCCAATTAACGCTTGCCATGGTCGGCTTCCTGCTGGGCGAGCGCATGGCAGTGAAAAACCTGTCAGAAGGCCGGGAAGCCGTGATTGTGAGCCTCGCGGTCACTCTGGTGACGGCGGCATTTGTTGCCGTTGCAGTCTGGCTTGTTACTCGTAATCTACCCGCTGCGCTGCTCCTGGGTTCCATCGCAACAGCAACAGCACCGGCAGCAACACTTGATACGTTGAAGGAAGCTGGTGCGAACGGTCCGCTGACCCGGCTGGTGTTCCAGGTCGTCGCCATTGATGATGCCTGGGGCGCCATCCTGTTCAGTATCTGCCTGGTCGGTGCACAACTGCTGCTGGGCGAAGGCGGTACCGGGCTTTCGACCCTCGGAGTCGGTCTTTTGGATGTCGGAGGGGCGGTTCTGCTGGGCACGGTCCTGGGTCTGCCTATGGCCTGGCTTACGGGCCGGCTGCGGCCCGGGGAGCCGATGTTGCTCGAGTCCGCCGGGTTTGTCTTTGTGGCCGCCGGCATCGCGTCGTTTCTTGGCCTCTCCTATCTGCTGACCTGCATGACCCTCGGCATCGTGGTCGCCAACCGGGCAAGGCATCATGTGCGCCCGTTCCGTTCAATTGAAGGGATTTCCGAGCCGTTCCTGGCCCTGTTCTTCTTCATGGCCGGCTACCAACTCGAGTGGGCCATGCTGCCAACCCTCGGTGCACTGGGCCTCGCCTATGTTGCCGCCCGGATTGCCGGCAGGTTGGCCGGCGGACGGTTCGGCGGCTATCTGGCCGGTTCTGCATCTCATACCCGGAAACGGATCGGCGCCTGCCTCATGCCCCAAGCCGGCGTTGCCCTGGGCCTGGCACTGCTGGCCACAGAACGGCTGCCGGAACTGACGTATATTCTGCCTCTGGTCATTGGCGCAACGGTGATCTTTGAACTGGTGGGGCCGCCACTCACCCTGATTCAGCTCAGGCGAGCCGGCGAAACCGGCAAAGGCTATCAGGACGAACCGGACGAGGACTGATCGCCCGGTACACGGCCATAAAAAAACCGGAGAACCCAAGGGTTGTCCGGTTTTTTGAATGCATCCGGATGTCAGTCCGGATGCTTCAACGCTGACTTACTTCACAGATGAACGGGCATCCTCAAGGATCTGGTTCAGCGTGGCACTGGGCTGCATGATTTCGCAGACCTTTTCCATCGGCGGGTGGTAGTAGCCCCCGATATCGGCCGGATTGCCCTGAACCACGGTCATCTCCTCCAGGATCTTGTCCTTGTTCTCTTCCAGCTGTGCCGACAGCTTGGTGAAGAACTCCTTCAGATTCTTGTCGCTGTCCTGGTTGGCCAGCTCTTCCGCCCAGTAACGGGCCAGGTGGAAGTGAGAACCCCGGTTGTCCAGTTCACCGGTAACCCTGGACGGCGACTGGTTGTTTTCCAGCAGACGCTCGGTGGCCTTGTCCAGGGTCTGACCCAGCAGGCGCGCGCGCTCGTTGTTCTGCTTCTCGCCCAGCTCGTCCAGGGACACCGCTGTGGCCAGGAATTCACCCAGGGAATCCCAGCGCAAGTGGTTTTCCTGGATCAGCTGCTGCACGTGCTTGGGCGCGGAACCGCCGGCACCGGTTTCGTACAGGCCGCCGCCGTTGAGCAGCGGAACGATGGACAGCATCTTGGCACTGGTACCCAGTTCCAGAATCGGGAACAGGTCAGTGAGGTAGTCACGCAGAACGTTACCTGTGACCGAGATGGTATCCAGACCGCGAATCAGGCGCTCCATGGTCCAGCGGATCGCGCGAACCGGAGACATGATGCGGATATCCAGGCCTTCGGTATCGTGCTCCTTCAGGTACGTCTCGACCTTCTTGATCAGCTGGGCGTCGTGGGCACGCTCGTCGTCCAGCCAGAACACGGCCGGCATGCCGGTGGCACGGGCGCGGTTGACCGCCAGCTTGACCCAGTCACGGATCGGCAGGTCTTTGGTCTGGCATGCGCGCCAGATGTCGCCTTTCTCGACGTTGTGCTCGGTCAGCACGGTGCCGTCTTCGGCAACAACGCGAACAACACCGTCTTCCTTGATTTCAAAGGTCTTGTCGTGAGAGCCGTACTCTTCGGCTTTCTGCGCCATCAGACCAACGTTCGGTACGGTCCCCATGGTGGTGGGATCGAAGGCACCGTGGGTCTTACAGAAGTTGATCACTTCCTGGTAGATGGTGGCGTAAGTGGACTCGGGCATAACCGCCTTGGTGTCCTTGAGCTTGTTGTCACGCGCCCACATCTTGCCGGAGTTACGGATCATCGCCGGCATGGAAGCATCAACAATGACGTCGCTTGGAACGTGCAGGTTGGTGATGCCCTTGACGGAATCGACCATGGCGATTTCCGGACGGTGCTCGTAACAGGCGTGCAGGTCTTCCTGGATCTGCTCCTGCTTGGATTCCGGCAGTTGCTTGATCTTCTCGACCACGCTCGACAGACCGTTGTTCGGGTTCACGCCGATCTCGTCGAACAGCTCACCGTACTTGTCGAACAGCTCCTTGTAGAAAACCTTCACCGCGTGACCGAACACGATCGGGTGGGAGATTTTCATCATGGTGGCTTTCACGTGCAGGGAGAACATGACACCGGTGTTCTCGCAATCGGCAATGGCGTCCTCGAAGAACTTCACCAGCGCCTTCTTGCTCATGAACATGCCGTCCAGAACTTCGCCTTCCTGCAGCGGCAGGTCGGCCTTCAGAACCGTCTGCTTACCCTGCTTGTTCTCGAACACGATGTTGGCTTTGGTCGCCTTGTCGAGAGTGACAGACTGCTCGCTGGAGTAGAAGTCGCCACCGCGCATGTGGGCCACGTGGGTGCGTGAGGCCGGGCTCCACTCACCCATGGAATGCGGGTATTTGCGGGCAAAAGCCTTTACGGCAGTCGGCGCACGACGGTCGGAGTTGCCTTCACGCAGAACCGGGTTAACGGCACTACCGAGAACCTTGGCATAACGGGACTGGATTTCTTTCTCTTCGTCATTTTCCGGATTTTCTTTGTATTCCGGAACGTTGTAACCCTGCTCGTTCAGCTCCTTGATTGCGGCCCGCAGCTGGGGAATGGACGCTGAGATATTCGGCAGTTTGATGATGTTGGCGTCCGGGTCCTTGGTGTATTCACCCAGTTCGGCCAGGGCATCCGGAACCCGCTGATCTTCCTCCAGATAATCCGGGAAGTTCGCCAGAATACGCGCCGCGAGAGAGATGTCGCTGGTTTCGAATTCAATACCAGCCGGCTTGGCGTAGGTTTCCAGGATGGGAAGAAGCGACCGTGTTGCGAGGGCTGGCGCCTCGTCGGTCAGTGTGTAGACAATCTTGGCTTTGGATGATGTCATTTTCGTCCTCAGGCTAATGGGTGGGTTCAGGACGGTCATGGCGGGGTCAGGCGTCTTTTGAACGTCCGACCTGAGCAATGACTGATTAGGAACTTTTGATAGGGCTACTAAGATACCATTTTTTCGTTAATTTTGGTTACGATCTTAGTATAAGAACGGACTAAAAATGCCTGATCTTCGGTTACAAGACGATGAAATGGCGGGAATTTACGAAACTTTCTAACATCGGACATTCAGGTAGAGCGGCAGAAGAACCCCTTTCCAAAACACGCTCCTAACGGCACATCCCTGTGACGCTTGGGCTCCGCCATCCCTGGCTCCGCACAGTTTTGGGAGGCGCCACCCGCCCCGCTGTTGGGCTGTTCAGGCGAGCTCTACAGCAAGAATCTCGCCCGTTTTCAGCGACTTATTGTCAACAAAACTGGCCTTATTCCGGCAACAACCCGACCGCAGACAACCGCTCCCGAATATGGTCCAGGGCCTCGGGGTTGCCAAGGGCATCCCGGTTGTCGGCCTTTTTCGAGCCGTTGATTAACCGGGCCACCGCCAGTTCAACCTTCTTGCCACTGCGGGTGTACGGAATGTCGTTCACCTCCACAATGTGCTTGGGCACGTGCCGTGGGCTGGCGCCTTCGCGGATTCGACTCTTGAGCTGTTTCAACAGGTCGTCGGTGATTTCCTGGCCGTCGGCCGGAACCACCAGCAGAACCACTTCCACGTCGCCGTCGATCTGACGGCCGACAACGAGGCTGTCTTTGACCTCGGCCACGGTTTCGACCTGGCGGTAGATTTCCGCGGTACCGATTCGAACGCCGCCCGGGTTCAGGGTGGCGTCAGAGCGGCCATAGATGATAGCCCCGCCGTGCTCGGTGAACTCGATGAAATCACCGTGGGCCCATACGTCCGGGAAGGTGTTGAAGTAGGCGTCGCGGTAGCGCTCGCCATCCGGATCCTGCCAGAAGCTAACGGGCATGGATGGCAGCGGCTGACGGCAGACCAGCTCGCCGCGACCTTCACTGACCGGCTGGCCATCGTCGCCGTAGGCAACCGCGTCGACGCCCAGGAAACGGCACTGGATTTCACCGCGGCGAACAGGCAGAAGTGGCGTTGAACCCACGAAGCAGCCGCAGATGTCCGTGCCACCGGCAATGGAGCCAAGCAGGGCCTCGGGGGCGCCATCGCTGTAGACCCAGTCATAGTCTTCCGGCAACAGCGGTGAGCCGGTGGAAAACACCACTCGCAAATTGCTCTGATCCAGGGTTTTTGCGGGCTTGAGTTCGCCTTTGCGGCAGCCGGCAATGAACCGGGCGCTGGTTCCGAAGTGGGTGACCTTCTCTTCCGCAACGGTGTCCCACAGGAAGTTCAGGCTCGGGTAACCCGGAGAGCCATCAACGGTGATCACGGCGGCGCCGGTCATCAGGGCGGAGGCCTGCCAGTTCCACATCATCCAGCCACAGGTGGTGAAGTACAGGAACCGGTCTTCGGGACCAACGTCGCCGTGCAGCATCAGCTCCTTGGCATGATTGACCAGCAGGCCAGCATTGCCGTGCACGATGCACTTGGGTTTGCCCGTGGTGCCAGAGGAATACAGGATATACACCGGATGATCCGGAGGCAGAGGCGTAAAGGAAGGAGCCGTTCCTTCGCCAGCAGCGAGGGCGTTTTCCCAGGTAGTCACCAGATCGCCCGAAATCGGAGCCTCGTCTGGCAGTTGCTGGACACTGACAACCGCCTTGAGCGTTGGCAGGCCGGCAATGAGCTCGGCAAAATCCTGCTGGCGCGCAAACACTTTGCCGCCGTAGCCGTAGCCGTTCACGACGATCAGAGCTGAAGGTTCGATCTGGCCAAAGCGGTCAAGAATCGCGCCGATGCCGAAATCCGGTGAAGCGGAACTCCAGATGGCCCCAAGACTTGTAGCGGCCAGCATCCCCACCAGGGCTTCATAGCCGTTGGTAACAACACCGGCTACCCGGTCACCCTGTTTGATGCCTTTACTTCGCAGGAAGGCTTCCAGGGCACCGGCGTCGGCTTTCAGTTCGGCATAGGTGCGACGCAGCACCGGACGGGTTTCACAGTACGCCACCACGGCTTCGCGATCGCGGTGCTCACCATCTGCGAGCCTCAGCAGGTTGGCGGCAAAGTTCAGCTTCATCCCGGGGAACCATTCGGCGCCCGGCATTTCATGCTTGCCCAGTACTCTTTCAGCCGGTGTATCGCAGACAAGACCACAGTAATCCCAGACTTTTTGCCAGAAGGTTTCCAGCTCATCAATGGACCACTGGTGCAGTGCGTGGTAGTCAGCAAACGGGCCGAAGCCCTGCTGCTCCAGCCAGGCCTTGAACTGGCCCATACGGGAATTGGCCAGGGTGTCTTCCGACGGAGACCAGACTACCGGTGATTGTTCTTCATTGCTCATCCATATCTCCTGAATGTTACTGCATATGCCAGCCGTGACTGACTACGATGGACTGGCCAGTCAAAGCCGCAGAGGGGAATGCAGCCAGATGAACCGCCAACTCTGCCACGTCTTCCAGGGTCGTGAATTCGCCGTCCACAGTGTTCTTGAGCATAACTTTACTGATCACTTCCTCTTCGGAAATGCCCAGCTCCTTGGCCTGTTCCGGAATCTGCTTGTCCACCAGAGGCGTGCGCACGAACCCGGGGCAGATGATGTTGCTCCGCACCCCGTGTTCCGCACCCTCTTTCGCCACCGCCCGGCACAGCCCCAGCATGCCATGCTTGGCCGCCACGTATGGGGCTTTCAGGGGCGAGGCTTCCTGGGAATGCACCGACCCCATGTAGAGCATGGTGCCCCCGCCACTCTCGTACATGTGCTTGAGTGCCGCGCGGGTCACCAGGAATGCGCCATCGAGATGCACATTCATGACTTTGCGCCAATCGGAGTAGGCCAGCTTGTGCACCGGGTCGATGTGCTGGATGCCGGCGTTCGCGATGGCGATATCCAGACCACCCCACTGTTTAACCACAGAATTGACGTTTACGTTAACTGCATCTTCGTCAGTGACATCCATTTCAAGGGCGATGGCAGTGCCGCCGGCCTGCTCGATGGCATCTACGGTGTCCTGGGCCGCCTCGAGTGTCAGGTCAGCCACAGCGACCTTGGCGCCTTCGCGGCCGTAGGCCTCGGCAATGGCCCGGCCGATGCCGCGACCGGCACCGGTAATCAAAGCAATCCGGTTTTCCAGACGCATGGTTATTTTCTCCTTAGTCGTAAGCCACGCTGGGCAGCCAGGTCGCGATTTCCGGTACCACGAACACAATAGCCAGCGCTGCCAGCTGAATAATGATGAACGGTATAACGCCACGGTAGATGTCGGTAACGGCGATCTCCGGCGGCGCCACACCCTTGATGTAGAACAGCGCAAATCCGACCGGCGGCGTCAGGAAAGAAGTCTGCAGGCACATGGCAAACAGGATGGTGAACCAGACCAGATCAAAGCCGAGGCTTTGCACAACCGGGGCAACCAGCGGCAGGATGATCAGGGTGATTTCCACCCAGTCCAGGAAGAAGCCGAGCAGGAATACGCCGAACAGAATGGTTAGAACCACACCATAAGGACCGAACGGCAGACCCAACAGGGCGTCCTCGATCACCTGGTCGCCGCCAAGACCCCGCAGGACCACGGAGAACGCGGTGGCACCCAGGAAGATGGCAAAGATGAACGCCGCCGTGCGCGTCGTCTGCTGCATGGAAGAGTTCAGCACGTTCAGGTTCAATCGGCCAGACATCAGTGCCAGCAGGAGGGCACCAAGGGCGCCCACACCGGAAGCCTCCGTTGGAGTCGCTATGCCGGCAAAGATAGAACCCAGTACGCCCAGAATCAACGCGGCGGTTGGCACTACTGCCTTTGCCACTTCCCAGACGATGGCCCAGCTGACTTTTTCGGTACCTTCCGGCACCGGCGCAATGTTCGGCTGCAGCATCGGACGGATAATCGCGTAGGCCACGTACATGGCACCCAGCATAAGGCCGGGGAAGAAGGCCCCCATAAACAGGTCACCGACTGACGCCTCGGGAACCGCCAGGCGGTCAGCCATCAGAACCAGCATGATGGAGGGCGGAATCAGAATACCCAGGGTTCCGGTGGCACATGCCGTACCCACCGCAAAGCCCTTGTCGTACTTGTTCTCCATCATGACCGGCAGGGACAACATGCCGAGGAGCACTACGGACGCCCCGATGATACCGGTGGTCGCGGCCAACAGAACCCCGATAACGATGACGGTCACCGCATAGCCGCCGCGAACGGCGCCAAACAGTTTGACCATGCTGTTCATCAGTCGCTCGGCTACGCCGGACTGGTCAAGCATGATGCCCATGAATATAAACATGGGCAGTGCCACAAGGGTTTCGCTACTGACCACCTTCCAGATTCGCTCGGGCACTAGCCCCATGGAAGATTGATAATCGAACCACAGATTGGCTCCAAAATTCTCAACGGCGACGACACCAACAACGGTCCAGATAACCGCGGTGCCGCCCAGTACCCAAGCAACCGGATAGCCGGTCATCAGCAGCGCCCCGAAGGTGAGGAACATGCCGATTACAAATAGGGTTTCAAGCTCCATCAGGACGCATCCTCTTTCTTGGTCTCACCGGACTCGACCCGGATTGGCTTCGGAAAGCCGAAAAGCAAAGCCGTCACTTTCAGCAGACGGGACAGGGCCGCGACGATCAGGAGCCCAAACGACAGCGCGAGAACGCCCTTGAGAATCCAGCGGTAAGGAAGGCCCGCCGGCGCCTGACTGGTCTCGCCCTGCTCCCAGGAGCTCACGGCATAGGGAATCATTTCGTAGACCGCCAGCACCAGAAACGGCAGCAGCAGAAACACCAGGCCAAATAGCTCAATCCAGGCCTGGCCTTTGAGCGACAGGCGCTCATGAATGACGTCAACCCTGACATGGTCATCGGTAACCAGGGTGTAACCCAATCCCAACAACCAGCCGGCGCCTGCCAGGTGCCACTGGACCTCTTCAAGCGTTACCGAACCCTGGCCAAAGGCATAACGCCCCACTACCGCGTAGATGATCACGCCGGTAACCACAATCCAGAGCCAGGAGGCACTCTTGCCTATCGCAGAAATCACACCGTCCAGGACCTTGCTCAGCCGGGTGGTCGGAAACTCGGTGTGATGATGAATAAATTGACCGGCGTCCGACGCCGATGCATGCACATCGGGTGGTGAGCCTTTATCAGACACTGTCATACAACAGTTCCTCGTTCAGAAAGCCTGCCGTGAAACAAGGATGGCCCCGCAGGGCCATCCAGACTAAATCAAAGAGCACCGGAATTGCGTCCGGTGCCCTGGGTCAGCCCCGAACCTCAGAGGTCCGCCGGAACATAGGCGCGGGTATCCCACACCTTGTAGGATTCCATGAACTCCTGCTGGCTTTCGTAAACACGCTTGAAGTCAGCATCCTTGGAAGCTTCTTCTTCGAGCACTTCCTCGGTTACTTCCCTCAGCTTGAGCAGAACGTCGCGGGGGATCTGGTCAGCCTGAACGCCTTTGTCCTGGAACTCGGCCAGAACCTTGCCGTTCTTGTACTCGCCCTCGGCCAGACCACGGGTGGTTGCCGCGGTGCAGGAGGCCTCAACCAGCGCCTTCTGTGCCTCGGTGGCCCGTGCCCACTCGTCCTTGTTGATCAGCATGTACTGGGCAGTGAACTGCTGGTGCCAGCCCGGGAACAGGTTGTACTTGACCACCTGGTTGAAGCCCAGGATCTGATCGATGGCTGGCATGGAGAATTCGGTGGCATCGATGGTGCCCTTCTCCAGTGCCTGGTAGAGCTCGCCGCCAGGCATCATGGTGACAGAAGCGCCCAGCTTTTCGAGGACCTTGCCGCCGAGGCCGGCGAAGCGGATCTTCAGGCCTTTGTAATCTTCCAGGGTTTCGATGGGCTCGGAGTACCAACCCGCTGTCTCAGGCCCAATGATGCCGCACAGCTGTGCGTGAACGTTGAAGCCTTTGTTGGCATAGGTTTCCTGCAGCATTTCATGACCGCCACCGTAGTAATACCAGCCGATGTAGGCAGGCGGCTTCATTCCGAAGGGAACAGCGGCGAACAGTGGAATGGCGGGCACTTTGCCCTGGTCGTAACCGATCCAGGTGTAACCGGCGGAAACCTTGCCGTCTGAGACGGACTGCAGGATGTCGAACGGCGGAACCAGCTTGCCGGGCTCATAGACGCGGACCTGGATGCTGCCATCAGAGGCGGTAGTGAGATTGTCTGCGACCCAGGCAGCGGGAGAACCGAGGCCAGGAAGGTTGGTTGCGAATGCTACGGGCATTTTCCAGCGCAGATCGTCTGCAAAAGCGGAGCCCGTGGTAAGAGCGATCGCACCGGCCACACCGGTGAGAGCCTTGAGAAGTTTCATTGGCAAGTCTCCTAACTTTGTTGTTTTGTCTGGCCTGGCGGCTTTCAACCAGAAAGGCCTGAACTGAGTATAGTCAGAGAATGCAGGAACAGACGGACAGGGTGATGTTTGGGGTCCAACAGTTAGCGCCAGTCTTGTTCTGTGCATTGTTCTGACGTCCTGCGCCTCGGATATAGCAGACACTATGCCATCTTAATTTTATTGATATAATTCAGTTAGTTATAAATTAAGGCCGGGGCCGGCACGGAGAAAAGTGTCCGGAATTTAGGACATCATTAGACGTCAGTCGTAAGGGATTGTACGGATGGGCAGACAGTCGTCCGGATTTCAGGACAACTTGGCCAGTTTCTCGTACAGAACAGATCGGGATATACCCAACAGCTTGGCAGCCCGGGTACGGTTGCCACGGCTTGCCACCAGAGCTTCTTCGATGGCCTGGGCCTCTGCCTCGGCGAGTGTCTGGGACAACGGCCTCACCGGTTGCGGCGCCAGAGAAGACACCGGACGTGTCCCGGCTCGGGGCAACACCTTGAAAATCGCGTCGGCATCGAGCAAGCCGCCTTCCTCGCCCATGGTCATTGCCCGCTCAAGAACGTTGCGCAACTCGCGGATATTGCCCGGCCAGTCATAACTGCCCAGCGCCGAGACGCCAGCATCCGTAATCTCACCACGCAACTCCAGACCCTCGCAGATCTCTTCAAGAAGCGCTTCGCAGAGCACACCGAGATCCGCCAGCCGATCCCTCAAGGGTGGAATGGGGATTTCCAGGACATTAAGGCGGTAATAAAGATCGGAGCGGAAAGTTCCTTCGGAGATCATGACCTCAAGATTTCTGCTGGTGGCAGCAATAACCCGAACATCCACCGAAACCACCTTGTTGGAGCCCAGCGGTTCAATCTCTCCCTCTTGCAGGGCCCGCAACAGCTTGGCCTGCAGCGGCAACGGCATGTCACCCACCTCGTCGAGAAACAGGGTGCCACCGTTGGCCAGTTGAAACTTGCCTTCCCGGGTGCGGCGATCGGCACCGGTGTA
>TARA_B100001057_G_scaffold27817_1_pt1 | contig 11721 bp, 13 predicted proteins | sample TARA_B100001057 | Tara Oceans TARA_B100001057 (sample SAMEA2621839) | marine metagenome | biome: marine biome (ENVO:00000447); feature: surface water layer (ENVO:00002042); material: "saline water (ENVO:00002010), including plankton (ENVO:xxxxxxxx)" | depth 5 m | reverse complement strand
TTTTTAATTATTAATATGCTTTTATTCTTTTGTGTAAAAGTCTATAAATGATATTTTTCAGATGCGAGGAATAAAATTGAAAAGAATGAAACAAACATTGCAATAATAGATAACTTAAAAGTAATTAAAACTAATCATACCCTCGCTGACTCACAATCTATAATAGGAAAAGCAAACAGTTTTTTTTAAATTTTGAATCCTAATAAAAGATTGTTCAAAAGCCTGGTACTTTTAGCGAGGAAATGCATAAAAGTGGGTATATTAAATTTAACAACTAAAATGTTGAATGATTTATGCGACTGCATTTTGAGGTGCCCATTGAGGACAAGACATTTTTGGAGCAGCTTTTTTTGGATTTTCACATGATGGAGACTCATACCGAACGCAAGTAATGCAATTTGGATCATTTTTGATTGATTCCTTCATATTAAAACTATTACATGTGTATGAAGGGTTAACATTTACTAAATGTATTTTACATATGTTCTCCGAAGAGAGATTCTCGCAATTCGAGCAACTATTTCCAATTCTTATTGACATGATGGTATTTATTTTTTGACAAATTTATAATAGATAAACCTTAGAATGAATATAAATAAATGAATTCCAGTACTTTATATTTAGATCAGTTAAAAACAAGCTCGAATATTTAACATTTCTTTATTCAAAAATGTAATAATTTTTTTTCTATTTTTAGTGTCTATAATTAAAATAGAATACAAATGATAACAAAACAAGATATAGATAATGCTCAAAGATTATGGGGAGTGGGAGTTGTGAAAATTGGAAGTTTAAAAAATAATAGAATTGAATGTGAAACATTTTGTAAAGATTTTCTTGATCAACTTTATGCTTTTGAATTAGGAAATGTTTTATTTAAACCTACAAAATGTGCCTTAGAACAATTTAGACCAACCAAAGAAGAGGCTCTATCCTATTTTATTTCAGGAGATGACAGAAAATGTCACGAAGACAAAGGATTTGCAATTCAACCATGGACAAAAGTTAGATTTGAAAATTCAGGAGGTCTAATTTTAGAGGATAATCGTGCAATCGCGATGGGAAATTATTTCTTTACTGATACAGACGGAAATGAGGCTAAAGTTGAATTTACTTTTGGCTATAAACTTGTAGATGGAGAATTAAAGATAGATTTACATCATTCATCATTTCCTTTTCCCAATCCTTAAAATAAAAAACAACCATACAAAAATCAATGAAAAAATTTAAATTAGATTTTTCAAATTTTAAAGGTGATTTTTTTGGTGGACTAACCGCTGGAATTGTCGCTCTTCCTCTTGCACTAGCATTTGGAGTAAGTTCCGGGTTAGGTCCAAGTGCAGGTTTATATGGTGCTATTTTTGTGAGTTTTTTTGCAGCTTTCTTTGGTGGTACAGAAACTCAGATTTCAGGTCCTACAGCCCCAATGACTGCTGTAAGTATGGTTGTTATTGGAGGTTTAATTGCTATTAATAACGGAGATGTTTCGAAAGCATTACCAGCAATTCTTACAATTTTTTTATTATCTGGACTTATGCAAATTTGTCTTGGAGTTATAGGATTTGGAAAGTATATTAAATATATACCATATCCTGTTGTATCTGGTTTTATGACGGCAATAGGTGTTATAATCATTATAACTCAAATAGCTCCAGCTGTAGGCTATTACCCTACTGAAGATGAAAGCTTTGTCGAGAGGTTTAAGCCAATAGCAGAAGAAAAAATTTCGGACAACATAATTGATGAAGAAATAAAAGGTAAGGTTCTCGTTTTAGACGAAATCACTCAAACTGTCCAAAAGGCCATAAATATTCCAGAAGAAAATATCTTAAAAGAGTCCAAAGCAATTGCCGGTTCTGAAGCTTCAGGAGTACTAGGATCATTAAGATTTATATCAAATACACTCTCAAACATCAACATTCTTGAATTTTTATTAGCATTAGGAACAATAATTATCATTTATGGTTTTAAAAGGATAACAACAGCAATTCCAAGTACACTTGTTGCTTTACTTATTATGTCAGGAATTGCTGTTGGTTTTAACTTAGATTACAGAGCTATTGAAACTATACCCAGCGGATTACCTTTACCTAATTTATCCATTTTTACAGAGTTCAGCCTTAGTTCAATAATACCATATATTTTTACCGCTCTAACTCTTGCATTATTGGGAGCAATTGATTCACTATTAACCTCTGTTGTTGCTGATAACATGACAAAAACAAAACACAAACCAAATAAAGAGCTCATAGGACAAGGAATCGGAAATACTGTTGGTGCAATATTTGGAGGTATCCCTGGAGCTGGAGCAACAATAAGAACAGTCGTTAATATAAATGCAGGAGGAAAAACAAGAATTTCTGGTATGATAGCTGGATTAGTCCTCTTAATAATTTTATTGGCATTAGGCCCTATAGCATCTCTTATTCCTGCAGCTGTTTTAGCAGGTATTTTAATCACTGTAGGTATAGGAGTTATGGACTATAAAGGCCTAAAAGCAATTCCATATATGCCAAGGGCAGAAGTAACTATAATGTTAATCGTTTTAGTTTTGTCATCTGTTTGGAATTTAGTTTATGCAGTCGGAATAGGTTTAGTTATTGCGTCATTAATGTTCATGAAAAAAATAGGTGATTTAACAGCCTCTAGCTCATCTGTTGTTCCCTTAAAGGAGCAGGCTTGGTCTGATGAAATTAATATTCCAAAAGATGTACAGGATAAAATTTTTGTAAAACATGTTGACGGACCATTATTTTTTGGTTCAACATCTGATTTTCAACAACTAGCAAAGCAGATTCCAAAAGAGGCGTCCATAATAATTATACGACTAGATAAAATGCCATACATGGATCAATCTGGACTTTATGCAATGGAGGATATTTTAGTCGATCTAGTTGGATCTAAGAAAGAAGTTTTATTAGTAAACCCTGAACAGCAGCCAAAATATATGCTTGAAAGAATTGATATTATTCCTAACCTTATTTCCGAAGATCAAATTTTTGATAGTTTTGATAGTTCTATGGAATGGATAAAAAATCATTTAACGAAAAAATAATTTTAAACTCAAACAAGAGTTGGACATTCTTCAGATTATAAAAAATAGGCGTTCAGTAATGCCACATCAATTTATTAAAAAAGAGATTGAAGAGAAACAACTTCAAAAAATTTTAGGTGCTGCAAATTGGGCACCGACTCATAAAAAAACTGAACCATGGAGATTCAAAGTATTTAAAAATAAATCTAAAGAAAAACTTGGGATTTTTTTAGCTGAAAAATATAAAGAAACTACCGAAAGATTTTCGAGTTTCAGATATGATAAAATAGTGACTAAGGTTGAACAATCTCCATTAGTTATTGCAATCTGTATCCAGAGAGATCAGAAAGAATCTGTTCCTGAATGGGAGGAAATAGCCTCTGTAGCCATGGCGGTTCAAAATATGTGGTTGTATTCAAGTTCAGTTGGAATAGGAGCTTATTGGAGCTCTCCAAAATTGATTAACTATCTATCTGATCATATTAAGTTAGAAAAAGGGGAAAGATGTTTAGGTTTTTTTTATTTGGGGTATTATTCTGAAAAAAATATAGAAAGAATACCAGGCTCTATAGAAAACAAGATAACTTATTTTAATTAAAAAAACCCTCCTAGATGGAGGGTTTTAAATCATATTCAAGAGATATTATTCTTCTGTTTTATCAACTGGATCTGGACTTGTTGCCAAAACCATCCCTGTTGCATCAAAGTAATCTCCTGACTGAGATATTTTCCCATCTTTAATAGAGAAATAATGGTATGAGTCAAGGGAAAATGATTTGCCCGAATCTATACTATTCCCCTTCCACGTTCCATAAACTCTTACACTCCCATCTGCTTTTAATGTGGTTTCATCAACTCCAGGAAGCCAAGCTCTGGCAGTAAAGGTTACATTTTCAAAACCATTCATATAATATTTAGCCTGAGCTATAATTTCATCATAGCCAACTTCTCCAACTCCATATTGAGGTGATTGAAAAATAATATCCTTATCGACCATTGATTCAAATAAATCAAAATTACTTGGAGACTCATAAGTACGAAGCCATTTTTCAGCAATTTCCTTATTTGCATTAAATAAAGATAAATCAGCTTCAGTTTGACATGAAATTGCGAATAAAGCTGTAAGTAGTATTAAAATTTTTTTCATTTTATTGATTTTTAGATAATTAAGTCTAGCGAATGTATTAATTAAAAATTAATTCATAAAAACTATTACTATAAATAAATGTTTACATTTGATTAAATTCATTTGTTTTGAAGAAAAAAATAGCACCCTCCGTTTTCCTTGTTTTAATAGTTTATGCTTTTATAATGATTTGTCTTTTGATTAAAGAGGTTGCTGGCCAATAAAAAATCCCTGTAATTTTTATCACAGGGATTTAATCAGAATCAAAAAAAGGCTAAATTATTTTAATAGTTGACCGTTGTAGTATAATATGGTATTTACAATTTTTCCCTCTTCATCAACAGTATCTGATCTATGTAGATATAGATCTACATTTTGAGAATTTCTTTTATCCTGGAACTTCATTATCCACCATGAAAGTACAGTCATTCCATCGCCATTGTATTCTAAAAGGTCTGGATATCCAGACTCATCAATTGAAAGTAAATTAAAATTTGCAAAAACTCCTTTTTCCCACTCTCTTCTCTGTTCAATTGTCTGAAATTCACCAATTGCCATATTAATATCATAAATTCTTGCATTTGGACTTAACTCTTCATAAGCAGCATCAATTTCTCCTATTCCGAAATTATTCATCAACCTTCTAACCGAGCCTATATATGGGTGGTCTATCCATATGGTTCCATTGGTTCTTTTTTTGAAAGAGTTGTTATATTTTTCTAGATGGGCAGAATTAAATGACTCTAATATCCATGATATTTTACCTTCTTTATTAAAAAGAAAACTTCTATCTATTGGTGTTTCAATTTTAAAACCATTTTCTTTATCAATTCCCTTTAAAACCTCATAAGTATAGACCCATGTATTATTCCCTTTAAACTCTAAAACGTCAGGATAGGCTTTTCCTTTGGGTTCAATTGAATAGTCTTTTAATTTACCGCTCCAATAGCTGGATCTACTTAGAAGACCAGATAAACCAACACCTTTTTGTCTTTTATTTGTACTCATTGAGTTCCAAAGCTTTACATCTTCTGCAACAAGAGATTTAATTTTTTCTTTATCTCCATTAATAAAGGCATAGTTAAATTCTTTCACAGTTTCTAGGTAGGGATGTTCATTGTATATAACTCCATTTTTCTTCTTTTGAGCTTCTACTTTGATAAAGAAAATAAAAGCAAATCCCAGATAAAATATTTTTTTCATAATAATTAAATTAAATTGTTAGACCTTAAATGTATGTTTTTTTATTACAGGAAATAACTGGTTTAAAATATAATTTAATGAGATATGTAAAAAAAATAACTCTATATCTAATGTCATTTTTTTACATTAATGTAGGCATAGATCATTTTATTAATCCTCAATATTTTATGTCTATTATGCCCCCAATTTTTCCATGGCATATAGAGCTTGTATATTTAAGTGGAGCTTTTGAAATACTTCTCGGTATCGGATTATTGACTAGGTTCAAAAAATATGCAGCATGGGGATTAATCTTACTTTTATTTGCTGTATTTCCTGCTAATATATATTTAATTCAAAGTGAAAGTGCTCAATTAGCCCTAGGAATTACAAAAAAAATAGCAATAATTAGAGCCCCTTTTCAAGTACTCTTTTTAGGCCTGGCTTACTGGCACTCTAAACCATAAAATTTGAGTATGTTCTGTAGCTTGGGTTGATCGGAGAAATTATTTCAAAAAGAATTACATCTGATAAAACTTTTATTTCCAATTCATCAGTGTTATGAACCTTAAAAAAAGTACCCTTATCTAATTTTTGACTATTAATTTCTAGCTTTCCGGTAATTATAAACAAGGAATGAATCATTTCCTTAACTATACTTAGGGAAGTTTTTTTAAGATTATACTTAAGGTGATGTTCTTTAATCGTTATTCCCTCAGATTCCATTTTAAAAATGCTATCTCCATCTTTAATTATTTTAACACTTTTATTGGTACTATTTATAACTGGAAAGCTTTCAGCCTTGTAATCATTATAGCTTGCAATATTTTTAAGAGCTTGTGATAGATTTGGATCAAACCATATTTGAAATATTTCTGAATTTTCCATAATTTCTTCAGCATGGGAAATACCATTTCCTGAGCGGATTATTTGTACATCTCCTTTCTTGAGATTAATCCATTTATTTTGCTTATTATCATAATGGTTTATGCTACCTTTTAAAACAAAACTACATATTTCAAAACCTTGATGTGGATGTAAGCCGATGGTGCTTTTTTTAGATTTGGTCCAAGCATGAGCCCAGTAAAAAATATTTGAGTAAGGTTTTAGTTTTCCGCCATCACTTGGAAACCCAATGGGTTTATTTTCTAGAATCTCACCGTCGTTAAAATTACCTTTTGCTTGATCGTGGACCTGAAAAATATCTAATGTCATTATTTTATATTTTTTATAAAAATTTTGAGTAATTCGTCAAACTCCTTTTTAAATTCAGGATCAGTTATTCCAGTTTTTTTATTAAAGTTTTCGTAAAAGTTTGGCAGCGAAAATCTTGGAATAGTATTTGGATTACCTCTTGAAATTCTATTGTAGGCAATCTTTAAAGCTGAAAGACCTCCTCTTGAACCATCAGATGTTGACAATAAAAACATTGGCTTGTTATACCAAACTATTTTTTCGATCCTGGAAATCCAATCGAAAATATTTTTAAATGCAGCAGTGTAGGCACCATTATGTTCAGCAAAGGAAATAATTATTCCATCTGATTTTTTTAAATTTAATTTGAATTCATAAGCTAGCTTGGGTATTCCATGTTTTTTTTCACTATCGATACTGAAGATTGGCATTTCAAAATCATTAAGATCCATAAGATTTATCACTGCATTATCAATTTGTTTTGCTGCAAAATATGAAAATTCTTTATTTATGGAGTTTTTGGATGAACTTGCCCCAAAGGCAACAATTTTTTTTTTCACACTTTAAAGATTTTGTTTGTAGTAAAAATAACAATGATTAAGTTAGAAAATAAGATAAAGAATTATCTTTTTTCATCACTGAGATTCATTTTTTTATTTAATTCGTAAACTTGTTTTGCCTTATAATTTTTTTTATTCAGTAACTCTAACTGTCTATCTAAAAGAGTTCTTTTAATTTTGAAGTCGTTTATCCAATTTGGAATATTTTCTTTTATATATTTTTTAGGTAAAGTATTAAAGCACTCCTCCATTGTTTTCAGAACTGCATTTAGTTGGTTTGGTATCCAGGAAATAATTGGAGTACCTCCTGTTGCTTTTGGATATGCAGTGTTTTGCATGATATATTTTTGAACAAATTGCCAATGCCCATTTCTAAATAAATATATTTCTTCAAGAAGTTTAAGTAAAAGCTCTAATCCTCTGAAGTTTTTATTCATTTTAATTTGATCTAACAAAGAGTTGTTTAATGAAGAAAAATGTAAACGAACATCTTCTAAAAAATCTTGAATACATTTTGGACGATAGCTTCTAAGGTCATTTAAATAATGTGTTAATTCGTTTTTTGGATAGTGGTTTATTATTCCAGAAAATATATCCATTAATGGTATTATATTATCTTGAGCCCCAGTCTGCCCTCTATATTGTTTTGGCTCTTCTGAAACCCCTTCATATATTAGGCCCTTGCCAAAAATTTCATCATTACCCTTGATTCCCATTATAAAAACTCTAAAATCATTATAATGTTTCCACCTAGATGCTTGCCACATTAATTGTCTTCTTTTATTTATTTTTCTCATACTTTTTATCGATAGAGCAATATACTTATTGAGATCAATATTTTTTGAATTCATAAACTTTGTAACTGATTTTACTAATGGGGGTGAATATTGATTAATATCAACATGCAGCATTATGAAACCTCTTTCATCGTCCATTCCCGAAAATTTAGCTGCCATCCCTAAATTTTCCCAATTAAACCCTCCATTTAAATCAAATTTTGAATAGTTACCAAGTGAATATGCATAGTGGTAATCTAACCATGGATATACATCAAGTTTTTTGGATATAGAACAAAAAGGTTGTGCTAATTGTTTTGGAAGAATTGTATTTGCTTTTCCATATTTTCCTGTTTTCAAAAAAGTAAAATGAGCGGGAGCTAAGGTATAAGCGGAGCTTAAAAAAGCGTAGCTTCTAAATAGTGCTTGACATATAAATGAGTCTGATTCCTTTTTTACATTCTCTATGTAATTAGGAAGTTTTTTAATACTTTTTTCAACGTCTCCTTCTTTTGAAAGTAAACCGGGAGTTTTATTATCTTTTAATATTGGAAGTTCATCAATTAAATTTTGAAGAATAGAATAACGATCTGGCAATTTTTTTAAAGGCTCTTTTATTGGAAGAAAACCATTTTTAGAATTAATTTCAAAAAAACCATCAGTATATTTTTTCATTTATTTAATTTTAAAAGGTAAAAGAAAAAAATTAATTTATATAAATATAACTTTTGAATATGTTTTTGTTACAATATTATGATTGAATTAACCCCAGACTCTAAAAAGACATTAAATCCAAATCTTCTTGATGGAGAGTTAAATTATTATCCTGAATTTTTATCCAAAAAAACTTCGGATGATTTATTTTATAAATTGAAAAAGACAATTCCATGGAAACAGGATTTAATTAAAGTTTTTGGAAAAACATATAGCCAACCCAGATTAACCTCTTTACACAGTTCTTTAAAAAAAAATTATAGTTATTCAAGTATAACAATGACACCCTTGGAGATGACCTCTGATTTAATTTATTTAATGTCTCAAATTAAAAAAATAAACAACACTAATTTCAATACAGTTTTACTTAATCTCTACAGGGATGGGAGCGACAGTAACGGATGGCATGCTGATAATGAGAGAGAATTAGGAAATAATCCAGTAATTGCATCATTGAGTTTAGGAGAGTCTAGGTATTTTCATTTAAAACATAGAACAAAAAAAAACCAACGCTTTAAGATAAAATTAGACCATGGAAGTTTATTGATTATGTCAGGTCCTATGCAACACAAATGGCTTCATATGATTCCTAAAACAAAGAAAATTTTAAATGAAAGAGTTAATTTGACATACAGAAAACTAGTCTAAATTAAGCTAATTAATTTGGGTAAATAATTTTTTTTATCTGTGTCCAATTTACCAATTTAATATTATTTTCTTTTAGTAATGATCTGAATTTTGAGCTTGAAATTATTTCATAATCTAAATTTCTCCATTTAGATCCAAAAGCAACTCTATTTGAAGTAATATCTTTAAGTTCTTCGTCATCAGTTCCTAGATGAACTATAATTTCATTTAGTCCTGGTTTTAACTCTTTAATTACAGAATGGTAGTAATTTTCCCAATTTTTAAATTCAATACCTTTATTTGCCATATACAATTTTTCTACAATAACCAGGTTTTTTGGTTTTGGAAAGTTTTTATCAAAATGAGGAGATAATTCTCTTGGGACAAATGCAGGAAGATTGTTTTTTTCAGCAATCTCTAAATAAACTTTAAAAATTTCAGGTGAAAAAAATAGCGCCCCTTCATGACTATCTATATGGGATGGAATTATTCCAAGCGATTTTGCATAATCTATTTGACTCTGGAGTTCTATTCTTACTTCCTCTGGCTTTGCATTTTTAATAAAGTTCTTTTTCTTTTCATGAAAATTTCCATATTCATCTATCATTGAGGGTATGGAATCTTTAAGACTAATTCCATCCCATTTATAATTTTCCCATTCTGCAGTGACCGTTAGATGAATTCCAATATCTATAGTAGGATTTTTTATAAAATATTTTGCAACTTCCTTTACCTCTGGTGTTGGCATCATAATGCTTGCAGAGTTAACATAATTACTATCCAGGGCTTTTAAAGAAAGTTCATTTACAGATCGAGATAATCCTAGATCATCTGCATGTATTATTAGTAGTTTATCATTTTCACTAAATCCAAGTAATTGATTTAAGTTTTCATATTGAGATATTTCATTTCTATTTAATATAAAATTATAAGCAAGTTTGAAGTCATAAATGGGTACATCGATTGAATTAAGGTAAATTCTTGTACCTGAAATTAAGAACAAAAATATAAATGAAAATAAAATAAAAATTTTTAAAATAATTTTATTCATACCCATAAAGATTATAGCTTCTCAATATTAAAACATAAAATTTTCAATTAGAATTAAATTTAATTTTTTATAAATTAGATAATTATTGAATTTAATATAAAAAAATAAATAAAAATAAATTATATGCATAGTAGAAGAGATTGGTTGCGTTCCTCCATAGGTTTAGGGGGACTCTTATTAGCTCCAGAATTTGTCCTTTCCAGCGAAGAAGTAAAAAAATTTAACCCTAGATCTTTATCTGAAATAATTAAACTTAGCTCAAATGAAAACCCATATGGACCCTCTGAAGCTGTACAAGAAGCTGTAATTAAAGCTTTTGAAAACGGATGTCGATATCCATACAGTTATTCAGATGCTCTAGCAATTAAACTAGCAAAGAAGCATGGCGTTAAGCCTGACAACATAATTGTTACTGGAGGTTCAACTGAAGGTTTGAAAATTACTGGATTAACTTTCACTCAAGGAGGAGGAGAAATTATAGCAGGTAAACCAACCTTTTTAGCTATGATGGATTTTGCTGAGCAATGGGGAGCTAATATAAATTGGATTCCAGTTGGAAAAGATAAAGGGTATGATTTAAATGCAATCAATAATCAAATAAACAACAATACAAAATTGATTTTTTTGTGTAATCCAAATAATCCCACTGGAACAGTAATTCCCAAAAGTTCATTAAGAGATTTTTGTGTTTCAGCGAGTAAAAAAGCTATTGTTTTTAGTGATGAGGCATATTATGATTTCATTCAGACGCCAGATTACCCGTCTATGGATACACTCGTAAGGGAAGGAAAAAATGTAATAGTTTCGAAAACATTTTCAAAAATATATGGTTTAGCCGGATTTAGAATTGGGTATTTGATAGCACCGTCTCATTTGTCAAAAAAAATCAGAGAAAATGTTGTAGCTATGAGTAATGTTCTTGCTATTGCTGCAGCTGATAAGGCACTTGAAGACAAGGAATTCTATGATTTTTCATTAAATAAAATTAAAGAAGGGAGAGAAATGATAACTGGTACTCTTGATAAACTAGGATTAAACTATGTTCCATCAAATACAAATTTTGTTTTTTTCCATTCTAAAAAGCACATTGATGACCTAGGAAAAAAAATGTTAAATGAGGGAGTTAAAATAGGAAGACCATTTCCTCCCTTTTATGATTGGTGTAGAATTAGTGTTGGCACATTGGAAGAAGTGAAAGTGTTTACCAATGCCCTTGAGAGAGTCTATAATTTAGGTTAGTTAATACAAACTAAATAAATATGAATGATAACCTTTACAGGATTGTATCATCAATACTATTTATTGCTATTTCATATGGAATAGTTTTTTTGATAGGTAATAGTTTTGAACAGATTAATTTATCAGAGTCAATTATATACAAAAGCTGGGGGATTATTTTTTTAATTCAGATAATAGGATTTATTCCTTCTTTTTTATTCAAGACAGACCACTATTTT
>TARA_B100001057_G_scaffold494666_1_pt1 | contig 11723 bp, 6 predicted proteins | sample TARA_B100001057 | Tara Oceans TARA_B100001057 (sample SAMEA2621839) | marine metagenome | biome: marine biome (ENVO:00000447); feature: surface water layer (ENVO:00002042); material: "saline water (ENVO:00002010), including plankton (ENVO:xxxxxxxx)" | depth 5 m | reverse complement strand
TCGGCTTTGCTCTTCTCTAATAACATATACGTAATCACCTTTTTGATAGCTTATACTTGTTGTTGGATTTTTATATCCTCTATCATTTAATTCTTCTAGTAACGCTTTGCCTTGAGGTGAATCATCTAGTTTAATTTGAACTTGTTGAGGTACTCTACCTGAAGACTTGTATGCGCCAGGAAAATAACCATCCCACATGTTTTGTTCTATAGCCCTCATAATCTTAGCTTTTTTAACGTTTTCGTCTAAACCGTTGATTGTTTTAATATTTTGAGGTATACCTATATCAAGTAAGTATTTTTGTCTTTGGGCTTCTGTTCTTGTTGTATCTTCAAAAACACCACCATACTCAACAGCCAACATTTGTTGATATGCTTTACTTTCAACCATAGAGCCAACGTCTATAATTTTATACCCTACTTGTTGAATATAACCTGTTTTCGTGCCATCAATATCTGTTTCTATTTCTTGAGTTATAACTTCCTTTGGATCAATATAACCTTTACTAAAAGCTCCTTGTGAATCTAACATTGATAATTCCATTAAAGTCTCATCAGAATTAATTGTAGCAAGTTTTGATTGTACTAAATCCATTCCACCTCTAGTAGAATAATTGGAAACATTAAAATCAGTTTTAAACACATAGTAATCTTTACCATCTATATTTTCTGTTTTAATAATTCCAGCTTCTACACCATTTTGTAGCATTATATCTCCACCGTCACCACCTCCAACTTTGTTTACATTTTTAAAATAATTAGAATTCACAGGTATTTTAACGGTAGAAGTAACTATGTTTTGATTGTTTTTAATAGTAAGTGTTCTACTGCTCTTAGCATTAGGGTCAAATGATCTAGCATTAGCCCCATTTATATTGTTTAAACCAATTGTATTACTTATTTGCTCGCCATTAAATATATCTCCCACCACGACATGATCACTGTCGTTTACAAGATCTGAATCAGCTAGTAGTCCACCCATTTGGGTTAAACTATTTTTAGTATAAGATTTAAAGTCAGTAACTGTTTGACCAAGCTTCATTCTTTCTTCATCATCTATATCTGTTCCAAACTCCATTTTCATTCTAGCTTCTAAAGACGCTTTAGCTTTTTCGTCCACCACTATTTTAAACTGATCAAACAATTCGTTTTCTTTTGCAGGATCATCGATTATACCAGCTTTTTCTAATGATTTAAAATATTCATTTTTTAATTCTTGTTGCTGTAGTATTAAACCGTTTTTAAATGCGTTTTGAGTGTTTTTAATTTTTTGAGCTTTTTCTTTTTCTTGTCTTCGTATAGCAAAAGCTTTATCTAGACCTGCGGCAATAGTTTTACCCATTTCTGCCGCAACATTTATCTGCATTGGCGGCAATGTAAAGTCTGGTGGTGGTATTCTATATCCCATATTAACTTATTCTTTTAAATTTAACTTATCTACTACCCTAGCCCTCCTGATAACGCACCGCTCATAACGCTTGAGGCTATACCTCCAATTCCTGTAAATATACCGGCGGTTGCGCTGTCTCTATTAGCTCTAGCTTGTGCTTCTCTTTGTGCGGCACCAGTTTCTTTAGCAATGTTATAAGATATATCAGCATTAGTTCTGTCTTCTTGAGCGTTAAACTCAAATATATTACCTTGAGCTTCAGCAGCTTGAACTCTTTGTCCTTCTGATATTGCTATTGTTTGTAGTCTTTGTTGTTCACTTATTTTGGCTTTTTGTAGTTCAGCTTCACCTTGCGCTCTTAATTTTTCATTAGTTGCTTCTTGAGATTCAATACTAGCCGCAACACCTTTTTTACTTCTTAATGCTGCTTGCGCTAATGCAGTTGCGCCGCCGGCACTAGCGCCAGTAGCCATCATAGCGTCTAGTGAGTTTGCTAAAGCTATATCACTTTGCTCCATTTGTATTTCTGCAGCTTGAGTTGCTACACCTAAACTAGCATATGGATTACTCATTTGGCCAGACAAATCTTTAGCCATACCAGACAATGATTGTACTCCTGCAAAAGGGTTTGTTATCTCTTGCCTACCAGCTTGAAGTTCTTCAACCTTCCACTTAGCCGCTTGTTTTTCATTTCTAGCTTTACGCATAGATTTATGCTGTTTACCCGCTTGGATAGCACCACCCGCTGCAGTTCCTGCAACTGCTACACTTCCAGCAATTATTGCCGTTGTTACTGCCATAATATTTTTTTAAATTATCATTTTTATCATTTCGTGTGACGGCTTTTCATCAACCGTCCAACCTAATTTTCTATGTATCTTAAGTAGACTGTTACTTCTACTTATTGACATAATGCAAGATTTACCTGCATCTTTAACCATTTGCTCTACAGTTTGTATTAAAAACTTTACAGCTAAAGGCCTAGCTCTTTTATTACCTTCGTGATCAGAAACAACCCAATCAAACCAGCATAATCCAGAATTACTCCAATATATAAAACCAGCTACAATTGGTTTTTCTTTATATTCAATCATTACACCACCAGTTCCATTGTCTGGCAGTATAGCTTTATTAACAGATGGCCAACCCCAGGCTTTCCACCATGTTTCTAAAAGACTATAGTCTTCTTCTTTTAATGCTCTTGCTTTAAAATCCATATAATTTAATTTAATTTAACTACTTTTAACAAACGTAGTGTTAACTGCAAATAATTCTTTCATACCACCTGGATCGGTGTAATCATCATTTTCAATTGTAACAGTGCAGTAATATGCTTTTATACCTGTCATTTCCGAACCAAATCTAACTTCACCTGGCTGTGTTTGACCAGAACTATTATTTACTAAGTTTGCGTAATATTTATTTTCTTTTCTTACAAATCCTCCATACTCTCTGTTATAAGGAGGATCGTCATCGCCAAAAGCAGCTACATAACCTGGTCTATATACTGGTTGTCCAAATGTTGGACTAGCTTGTATTGGGTCTATAATATACTCTCCTTCATAATAACTATGTATATTGTTAGTTGTATCTCTTAGCTTTGGTGGTAATAGCCAAATTGGTTGACCTAGACCATCTACTTCAAAGCTATCTGCACCAGTTATATCTGAAACAAATGATATAACTTCCCAACCATTACTACCTTCATAGTTTATAGTTTTAAAAACTTTACTTACATCAACAGATGGATTAGAAACAAATGTTATGTTAGATTTACCCTGCACATTGTAAAATTTTGCTCTAGGAACGTCAGGTGAATTATGAACAAAAACATTGTCATTAGTAGCACCTTCGTTGCTTACGCTATAAAATCTATTAGCTAAACTAAACATCCATCTAGGTTTAAACGTATAGAAAGAAGGCCACCCTAATACTTTTTCGTCAAACTGTAATGTTTCAAATCTTGGTTCTGGGTTAGAATTATTTTGTTGAAGAGACAACGTATATTGTTTTGTATATATATCCCAGCCTCCAATTATTTTACCTGTTCCAAAACCTGTATCAACATTGCTTAGAGTATCTCTAAAATAATCTATCATACCATAGTTAGATATTTCAGTAATACCATCTCTAGATAATCTTAAAACAGCGTTTCTATTCTTATCTACAAAATATTTTCTATAACCATATACAGCAAAACTCTCTGGGTTATCAGCTATACCAAAATTTCCAGCGTAAGGTACTATTTGTCCTATAACTAAGTTTAATTGACTTACCGGTACACCACCACCTTCAGCTGTATATATAGCGTCTTTATCTATTAAAGCTCTACTCACTTTCTTTTCAGAAAATATAATTAAATTAGTATCTTCTGCGTATAATCTTTGTATACTACCATCTGCAGGATCAGTGGATTTAGTTATGTCACTACCCACAGGGAACTGATTTGTTTGATTTATTCCAGTTCTAGAATTAAATATACCAGAGTAAATCATAGTGTTACCTCTAATACTTCCTTCTGGTTCATCTTCTACTAAATAAGCTTTAGCACCTAAAGACGTTGATGTATTATTATAACCACCTCTAATTCTAGATTCTTCAATAGCCCAATTTAAAGTATTAGCAGGGTCAACACCAGGCGCCTGTTCCCAACCACCTACAACTGTAGGTATACCTCTAGAGCCATACCATCGTGGCTGGTTAAATGAGTCTACACTTTTTCTAAGTAGAAAAGAATTAAAATATTTTACTTCTATTAATGCCATTATATATTAGATTACATGTTTTAAACACGCTTTACTTAGTCGTTAAACACTGCTGTTCCAGCTATTTTTGTTCCAGTTCCTGAGCTTAGCTCACAAGCCCACCTTCTATTATCTTGAGTTGTCGAAGGACTAGCGCCATCGTATTTTGCACTTTCAGCAGCTTTAGCAAATGATTTGGTAAAATTACTAGGTAGCCCTGAATTTAAAGGAGTCGTCCAACTTGCGCCTATAGTATTTCCACATTGATAACCTACAAAGTCATTACCAGGACTAAGCCAGCTAGTGTAAGGAGTTGTTAATTGTGGATCTGAGAAAAATGTACTTACATATCTTGGAACAGGTTCTCTAGCGTATAGCGTTACCATAGGTCCTCCAGTAGCTCCTGTGTTTAAAGCTGATTGAAGCGTGGCAAATTTAGTTTGATATACTCTATAAGAAAAAGCTCTTTTTGGACCTAAATCATAAAAGAAATCTCCAAAGTGAATACTACCTACTATTGGGTTACTGCCTTGAACCGATCTTGGGCCACTTGAATTACACCCTTGACACTCAAAACAATCTCCACCAAGATTTTGCACAATAATTCTATATTCACCAAAAGCAGCGGGGAAACCATATGTTGGACTATTTCCAACAGCAATTATTTTACTTAACACAGCTGTTGATGAAAGCCCAGCGCCTGTTGCTTTTTGAGAAGTCATTTTGTTAAAGTTATTAGGAGGTATACCTACTGATGATATATTAATTGTTGCTCCTCCATAATTTTGATCTAAACTAGAACTAAAACTAGCGTTAGCAAAAGCGCCTATATGTGCTCTATTAGATAAAATAGGATTACTTAAATTGTTCAGTACTAAACTATTAAACGATAAAGATTGTCCTTCAATGTCTCTAGCAGCTTGCCAAGGTAACCCAGGTGTAGGTCTGTACTCTATAGCCCATGACCATTCACAGCTGTTAAATTGCCCAGCTGAACCATAGGGCCCTGGGATTTCAGCATCAAACCATATATAACCAGTACCTTGAGTTAAGGGCCCAGCTGAACCAAAAGGTATTTGCTGAGTGTTTAAAAATTGAGGTCCACCTATTCCTATACTAGTATCGTTACAAAATCCATTTTGTACATTATTGAAAAATGTATTAGAGTATGGCGCGGCGGTTAATAAAGAAGGATTAGGATAAGTATCTCCTAAACTAATATTTGTCATTTGATCGTAAGCGTTAGATATACTGTCATGCAAGCTAACAATATAAGCTTCATCATAACCCATACCTATTAGTGAGCCACCTACGTTAAAAGATCCATCAGTTGGAGGTACGCCTATATTTAAATCAATATTACATACATCGAAAGTTCCATCAGGACCTGTCACTTGTATTCTTATATTATACAAACCAGTAGCAGCACCGGGAACAACTTCTGTTATTTCTCCAGTAACTGAATTCATTTGAAAATCTGTAACAGCAACACCACCTTGTGCTTGTGTTACTATACTAAATTGTAAGCCAGATTGATTTTCACTTAGTGGAACACTTGGTGGATCACCATAGTTAGCACCATTTGTGGCGTAGAATTTAACTAAAGTACCTAACGTACCATAATCTACAATGATTTGAGATGGTGGACAAACTTGTGCGTAATCTAAAATAGGAGGTGATGGAGGTACGTTGCTTGAGTTTTGACCCCAATATTGAGGTACAGATCCAAAACTTTCTCCACCTACAAAAATTGTTTTTAAATTATCTAGCTGAGTTGCATTTCCTAATGGCGTGTAAGTAAACGTTTTAATAGGTCTTGGAGCAGGAACGCTTGCGTCACTTACTTGTAGCTCTATGTCAAACTCTTGAGAGTTTAATGTTGTTGTTTGCCATAATCTGTACGACTTGTTTACCAATAAAAAAGAATCATGCACATATGCAACTGCAGGAACAGTTGTTCCATCGTATTTTATATAGTTACCTGGCCCAGGTATTGTTGAACCTGTTCCGTATATTTGAAGAATTTCAAAGTCAGTTGTTACGTCTACACCGGCGCCATCTGTTACGGTAAAACCTTCTACTATAACATCAACGATATTAGTAGAAGTTGTATCTTCAAAGAAAAAAGGACCAGCTACAATATTTCTATATCTACCACACTCTCCATTTACAGGTGTAGGTGTACACGAAGGATACGCTGGGCCTGGCTGCTCTGGTGTTCCTTGTACAGCTGGATCCCAAGCACCTGTTACCGCAGGGTCAAATATTCCAAAAAATTCATTAAACTCAAAATTAAAGTTTACAGTTTGAAATATAGTTTGCCCTCCAGTTTCCTCAACTTGTTCGTTTAAATCCGCTATAGTACCAGTCGTACTTGTTTCCCAATATATATCTAATCTTGATTCTGTAGGCTCTGTCTCATACACTGCTAAATTAAAAATAGAATAAGTACCACCACCTGATGTTGGTTCTATTTGACCTATTTGATTAGTTGTACTAATTCTACCTATTAAAGGATTTGATTCTGCTTCATAAAAAGAAGCTTGTATATCTGGTGGAAATGCTCCTGTTACATCTATATTAAAAAGTTCAAACTCAGTAGATATTGTAGATACTGTATCTGAAAATCTAGAAGGATAGTATTGTTGATTAACAACACCAAAGTCTAACGCAGGTGCTCCTACTGGTGTTTGAGTTGTATTTTCAACTCTACCAAACAACTGAACAGAACTTCTAAATTGTTTTTGATCGGGACCAACCTCGCTTAAATCTCTAGGAACTTTGTTTATATTATCATTTAATAACACTATGTGTGATGTTAAGCCTAGTTCTTTTGTTGGATCTTCAGGATATGAAGCTAGTATACCCGGTAAATAAACATTATAATAATCTTGTTCTTGTTGTTTTACAACTATTTTCCATGAATAAAATCCTAATGGATTATAATCTGATTGTGTTGGGTCACCTTTATAGGTGCCTGGATATAAGTTTTGAGCAATAGGTGTTTCACTAATTGTGTCGTTAACTTGAACAAACAACGCATCACCAGGCCATTGTCCTATATCTGGACCACCATCAGCTTGCGGTATATTGTAAGCAGAATAAACTGTAGATAACTGAGATGCTGTAGATGCAGAAACAGTTGCTTGATTTGAAAGCAATGTTGAAGTAGTTCTACCAAACCTATCAGACAATACAAAACCTGCTTGATAATTTCTATTTTGTTTTAAAGTGCTATTAGGATATTCAACAATGCTTGTATTCCAAGAAACAGAAGTTGCTGGAGTAGTAACATCAAAAGCTAGTTTAGGACCAGCTCCAACATTATAATCAATACCAGGAGGTGGGGTATGTCTAGTTTGAAAATTACTATATACAACTCTGTTACTTATTACTTCTTGACCTAAAGCTTTTACTGGTACTTTATCATAAACTCTAACTAATTGATTTTCAGGTAAAGTTTTAAATGGTTTTGTACCAGAGTATTTATATAAATACGTATTACCTAAACCAGTAGGATCATATTGTGCTTTTATTTGATCTGCACTTATAGTGTCTACAACTAAAACAGCTGAACCGTCAGATTGTTTAAATAATATTTCTAATTCTGTTATTTTAAAATAATCTGTAACATTATCTAGTCTTGTACCTGGAAAAGCTGGATCTTGATTTTCAGGCATTTCAATTAACAAGGTCAACTGATTAACTTTGTTTTCCATGAAATCAACTATTGTACTTCTATAAGCAGCTGACATGTCATTATCATCATTATCACTTCCTGATGGATTAAATAAAAAATAACCATCTTGTTGAGGTATAAAACACTCTTGAGTAAAAGGAGCAAATACAGAATACTCTCCGTCGTCAAATTTAAATCTATAGCTAAACCTAACAAATTTATCTTCTAAATAATCGGGATCACCTTGATACAAAGGATCTTCATATGGGTTATTTGTAGTACCGTCGGGTAAAAACTCACTAACAACATCTTGCATAGTTGTTTGATATTCTCCAAGAGCTGGTGTTAAATCAGCTGGAGTACCACTATCATCTATAACTTTCTGTGTTATTTCTTGCCATAATAAAGGAGCTTTATAAGGCATGTACTTTGCAACGCTTATTGTGTCCTCTATATTATAATAACCAGGTGAATCTTTAGCAAAGCTAATATTTATTTTTCTAGGTTGGTTTCGGTTGTCAGTAAAAAACAATAAATCTTCTAATAAATTAACTCCATATATAGGTGTGCCTTCCCAGAAATTTAAAAAAGCTCCTTCAACAAGTATAGTATTACTTATAGCCACGCCCTGAGATATTATAGATTCAATAATAAAGTTTGAAGCACCAGGACTGTAAACACCGTTTGAGTTGCTGGTTAAAGTGTTTGATGTTAAAAAAAAGTAAACACTAGAATTAACTTCTGACACTAAATAACCTATACAAATTACATCATCTTCTCCTGTAATATTTTCAAAACTAATGATTTTATCGTTACCTAAAACATTTTCTAGTGCCCCAACGTCTTCAGACTCGGACTTACTGACTTGTATATTTACTGCGTTTCTATATTCTCCTTGTGGTAACAAACGATCATCAAGATCTTTGTTCATTTTAGATTTTATAAAAACATTTTTAAATTCCGCCATTTAATTTTAGTGTTTTATCCATTTAGACTTACCTCTCATAACTTGAACTATTTCATCAAGTTTAATATTAGATAATCTTATTTTAGCATTTCTTAATTTAGCGCTTGCGTCTCTTTTTAATCTTTGTACAATGTATTCAGGCTGATTAATTCTACTTGATAATACTGCGTGAGACAAGTAAGCGTATATAGCTGCTTCAGCTAATTTAGGCACTCTACTATCCATATCATAAGCTAATCCATCTGATATATATTCTAGTATTATTAACCTTCCAACCAAATTGCTAGAGAAAGATATTTTACCTTCTCTTTCATTCATATTGAACCATCCGTTTACTTGAGAATACTGAGGATCGTTTCCATATAGCTGACCATAACCCCAGAACCACATACCTCCATAGCCCCAATCATAACCCCACCAATCTAAACCAGCATTGTATTGACCTTGATTAAACTCTTGATTTATTAAACTAGGATTATTATTTCTCCATCTTTCTTCTGTAATAGATGTTCCTTGTAGATTTTCTCCAAAGTTATCTTGTGTAGGTACTCCTTCGCTATCTTGTATTGGGGTTCTATAAGGTGAGTCAGTTAGATTATTAGCTGGGTATATAATTCTTTGTACGCCTTGCATATCTATCCAAGACATACGAACATAGTTTACATAATCTTGAGGTATTACCACACTTAGGCTTGGTGGTATAGTTAACTCTTGTGATTTAACGCTTTTAAGCGTGTCGTAACTAAACTCTTGCAAAGCTCTTTTTGCATGAAATATTAAGTCAGTTCTCTTAACACTAGGTATCAACTTACCTGCTCCAACATAAGCTACTATAAAATTATTAACAACTTCATTTAAAGTTATATATTCATAACTTCCATAATTTTGCTCTGTAGTAGATCCGTAAGCATCTCGATTACCATAACTACCACCATCTAATCTTTTTAATTGACAAACCAAAACATGTTCAAATGGTAATGCTACACCTAAAGAAATAGTGTTACCTGTAACCGTATAAGGCGTAGTATACTCAGTATAGGTTAATCCATCAATACTTGAATATAACTTAAAATTATTTTTTTGATAATCAATATTGGTTGGGTCAAAAGAGCCAAATTTTAAATCTGTATCAAAAGTAAAAGTAAAATCAGTTTCACCTAAAAGCTCTTTGACTACAAAGCCTTGAGCTCCTGCGTAATATTGTTGATTAGTTTCATTTATAATTGCCATCTATTAACTTTTTTTATTTGCTTCTGTACCTTGAACTTGTTGACTTGCTACCTGTATTATATTAGGATCTTCTATTATTATTCCAGAATAAGCTAGTATTCTTAAAATAACATTTGTTTGTTCAGCTTCATGTAATTCAAAATCTCTAGAACCTAGCCCAGTTGTAATATCAAAAAAATTATCATCAAAAATATATTGACCAACAGTACCAGTTGAAAAACCCCATATAGGAGGAACAGGTTTTCTAATGTAATCTACTTTAATATTACTAGTAATACTAGTAGGATTTACATATAATATGTTTTGTATATGATTATCTATAGGAGATGATGGGGTGTTTTGATTACCTCTGTTTTCATATAGATATGTAGGAAAGCTTTTACTTGCTTTTGTTAGTGGAGATCTTTCTATGTTGTAGAAATCTGTTCTGGATAATCTTTGAAGTTCTATTTGATTACCTCTATCATCAGTGTATATCACTGTACCAAGTCTGTAAAAATCAACAGTAGCACCATAAGCATCTATTGTTGGTAGTGTGAAATATGCTAAACCAGGGCTTGTAGTATTGTCGTATGTAGCGTTACTAAATGTTTTAAATATAGCTAGTTTTTCATCAATATTCATTATTCTATCTGAATAATCTGCGTCTGCTTGAGGTACTCTTAGCTGCTGATTTAAATCTTCAAAGTATTTTTCAAATATTTCTAATTGTACTTGAGCGCCTACTTTGTTAAATTCAGCTGGAGTTAAATAGCCTCTCTGCTCTTTATTTAATATAGACAGGACTGTTTGATATACAGTGTTTACGTTTATAGCCATACTTATTTAAATTATAATACACTAGGGTATCACTATTAGTGACACCCTAATATATTAGTATCACTTGTTTATATTCTTTTTTCTACAGATTTATAAACTTCTACACCTTCATCAGTTTTAAACCAAGCGGCTAAAGCTGAGTATGGGTTTTCATCAAATGGTACTGTAAATAATTTTCTATCATTTGAGCCCCAGTGAAAAGTTCTTTGGTCTTGAGATAAAGTTATTATTCTAGCTTCAACAGCTTTTATACCAAAGTTTCTTAATTGAACATTTTCGTCATTAGCTAAGTTTAAAAATAAACCTGGTTTACGTTTAGCAAATAATAATAAATCTCTTTTGAGTTCTTTAGATTTCATGTTAGAAACAGAACTACCTTTTTCAACTCTTAATATAGCTTCTGCATGATCAACATCCATTGATTGAGCTGCGTTTAATGCGGCTATTTCCATTTCAATAATATCTAAATCATCTTCTGCTTCTACAACAGCGTCAAACTCGTAATATTTTTTACCTTTTAATGGGTGATATAAACTTAATAGTTTTTGCAAGATTTGATTTTCTTGTGGAACTGATAGCACTCCATCTCTAAAAGTAATATGCCCTAATGTAACTTCTCCTTTTTGCTCATCAACAAAAGGACTGTTCATATTAGTAGCGTATCTTAGTTCTCTTTGTGAATTTGATTTTGGATCAAAATACAATAAAGGACTTTTTCTTGTGTGTTTTCCTGGAATAGTCATAGTTAAAGGTTGTTTACTTCCTTTAATAATATATGTTCTAGGTTTTATTTCCCACTCTGGTTTTGTGGGTTTACTTGGAATAGCAACTTTAGCTACTATTTCTTTTTGAGGTGCAACCTCAACAGCTTCTGCTTTAGCTTTTTTAGCCATAA
>TARA_B100001057_G_scaffold177567_2_pt1 | contig 11723 bp, 10 predicted proteins | sample TARA_B100001057 | Tara Oceans TARA_B100001057 (sample SAMEA2621839) | marine metagenome | biome: marine biome (ENVO:00000447); feature: surface water layer (ENVO:00002042); material: "saline water (ENVO:00002010), including plankton (ENVO:xxxxxxxx)" | depth 5 m | reverse complement strand
ATGATGCCGGCGACAACGACGGCGATGATGCTGGCGACAACGACGGCGATGACGCTGGTGACAACGACGACGATGATGCCGGTGACAACGACGACGAGGGCGATGACGAAGACGGCCGTGAGCGGTGCTTCGGCCACGGTAAATTGCCTGAAATTCTTCAGCAGTTTGACCTCAATGAGGACGGCCGCATTGATGAAGAAGAGAGACAAGCCGCCAAAGAAGCGCGTCGCCAGGCTCGGGCAGAGCGTCGTGCGGCTTTGATTGAAGAATGGGACACCGATGGAGACGGTGAGCTCTCCAGAGAAGAGCGTAATGCCGCCCGCGAGGCCGCACGGGAAGAGCGCCGGGCCGCCCTTCAGGAGCGCAGAGAGGAAATGTTCGCAGACGTGGCCGGAGAAGATGAGTGCCTTGACTGGGACGAGTTCCGGGATCTCAAGCCCTTCCGCAGGAAGCCACGATGGTATGTGGCCTCGATCTTCAGACGCGTTGACACCAATGATGACGACTGCATCAGTTTTGAGGAATTCACCTCCCGGCTAACCCGCCAAGGCCACGGCCATCGGGGTCACCGGAGATGGAGCGCAGACCGAGACCGCCATCACGATGACGCCTCCCGCTCGCGGCGCCGCCGGTGGTGGAGTCGACGGGGTCGCTAATTTGTCCTCCGTGACGGTTCAATTTTGACAAAAGGGCAGCTCTACGGAGCTGCCCTTTTTTTGAGGAATGCAAGGTTTCTGGATCCCGCTTTTCCCGGAAGGCTCCCTGAGAGAAAGTGTGTCCTTTTCAACAGGCCGGAATTCAGAGAGGAAGTGGCTGTGCGTATCAAAGTGACAGTCGCCTATGACGGAAGCCGCTTCGCGGGCTGGCAGATCCAGCCCAACGCAGACACCATCCAAGCCCGCATAGAGGAGGCTCTTGCGCTTATCGCGAAGGTCCCCGTGCGTGTTCATGGTTCTGGTCGCACCGATGCCGGGGTTCATTCAATCGGTCAGGTCGCTCATTTTGACGCTCCAGCGGAACTCACCATGAATCCAGTCAATTGGTTGGCAGCCTTGAACACCAAGTTACCTGCAACCATCAGGGTGCTGGAATGCGATGAGGTCACCGCCGATTTTCATGCCCGGTTTTCAGCCTCCTCAAAGACATATACCTACGAGCTCTCTACCTCTCCGGTCCTCCCTCCCTTCCAAGCCAGCCGGGCGTGGCACCTCCCTCGACAGCTTGACCCTGTCACCTTGGAGCAGGCACTGGCGCTATTTGAGGGCAGACACGATTTCAAGGCATTCTCCGCCGTCCGGGGAAACGAAGATGAAGAAACAGACTATCGGAGAACTTTGAGCGAGTCCTCTCTGCGCCGTCTCCCGGAGGGCTATCTTCTCACCTTCACCGGGGAGGGATTCCTCTACAAAATGGTCCGGCTGCTCACCGGGGCTGCCGTCCAAACGGCTCAGGGATATTTTCGACTCGATGATCTGGCGAGCCTCCTCGACCAGGAGCCGGAGCTTCCACGAGGCAAATCGCCTCTTTGCGCACCCCCTGACGGACTCTCTTTGGTCGAGGTTCGCTACTGAGGCAGCCGGCCCCAAGGAACCTAACCGAAGCGTCCAGTCACATAATCCTCCGTCTGCTTCTCAGAAGGATTACCAAAAATCTTTGCTGTCTCGTCGTACTCGATCAGCTCTCCCAGATAGAAAAATGCGGTCTGGGTAGATACCCGAGTGGCCTGCAATGTCCGCAGCTTTGGCAAGAAGAGCGGAGAATGCCTGCGAAGATCCCTCAGCCGCAATCTCAAAGGACGCCTTTTCCCCTCCTGCTTTATAAGCTTCTGCGAGTTGAGGAACCATTTTAGCTCCGAGGGTATCGGAACCTTTGATCACGATTTTCTGTGCGGAAGCAGTGACACTCAGGACTGCTCCAAGAACGACAACGAATAGTTTATTTTTCATGGCTTCTGTTTGTTGGCATGACACCCGACCTTCCAGTCCAGTGACAGGCGGACAATGTGACGAAGTTGCCTTCATCGCAAAATCTAGACTGTGTCATTACTGTCACTTGGCTCGCCCTTAGGCAGATCAGAAGAGTTCGGTCCCATGAAAAACGGCCCCTCCAAGGAGGGGCCGCTTACTCGTCTGAGAAACAACTACATAAGAAAGTAGGCAGGACCTAGAAGTAGGTCCGAAGAGCCAGCCACAAGGTAAGCGCGTCCACGTCCCCACCAGCCGTATCGAGGGTTTCCAACTCGATTCCAGTCATGATCTTGGCGTTGTGGCCACAGGCATAGTAATTCAGTCCAGCATAAATACTGTGATGCTGATCGCCACGGCCGCCGCCGACATCCGCGTCATGGTTCCTTCTAAGATAGCGGGAATTGGTCGCAATTCCCTCTGCCTCATCTGCTCCCTGATAGGAGTAACGCACAACGGCCTCGATTTTATCGGTGAGGTCCCGGGACGCCATTGCCACGAAGCCCCAGAAATTCCCGCCTCGCTCGCCTGCTCCGTCATCACCATTATCTCCGAGGGTTCCCTGGAGGAGAATATCCCATCCGTTTTTCTCGGTGAGGTAGGCTAACGCGACAGCCCACTCATAAAGGCCAACTTCGTTATCAGGCGTTCCGTGCGCGTCATTGTAGAGAAAGTCTGCGATAAGACTATCTCCGCTCTGAAGCTCCCAGCTGCCGTTTGCATATAAGGCGAGACCATCTGTTTCGCCAGATAGCTCCGGGGTATCCTCGGTACTGAAGACTCCGAGCGTTCCTGAGAAATTATCTTTGGATTTCTCGAGGGTGATCCCGGAGAGCCTTGCTGGATAGACCTTGTTGGCTACCGCGGATCTCTCAACGGTCTTGATCTTCTTCGACGAAGTATGGACTTCATTGCTCATGGTCACCTTATGGCGTCCCACGCTGACGTTCACTCCATCAAGTGCTCCACCGCCGAGAAGAGCCCCTGCATCAAAAGAGACAAGCGCAACATCGAGGCTCTGGTATCCAAAATCACGGGACCCTCCCTTTGGCTTCCCGTCGCTCACGAAGTTGGCATTCGCCTTAAGCTTGAAGTGCTTAAGAATCTGGACCTGCGTTCCGAGTCGGAACCTGCGGAACTCATCAAAGGTCTCGGAGTCATCTACCCCGTTGACTCCATCGATGTCAGTCGATGCGAACTGCACCTGAGCTCGCCCGAAAAACTTGACGGCCTGAATCAGCATGGCGTCATCATTGGAATAAATCGGAGATCCAAGATCTTCGGTAAGAAGGCGGCACCAATCTCCTCCATTAGACCCGTCCCCCGCGAGGGCTGGGAGGGCGGAGGTAGTAAGGGCCGCAAGAATTGAAGCGGTCAACTGCTTGGGTTTTGTCATGTTAAATATCGTCTATAGTTAATCTGTGTCACAACCGACACATAAGTGTCGGTTGCGACACTTTAAGCTGTTTTGTGTGTCTTATCTGTCACATTCGCGGGCTAAGCACTCAAGGACGAATTGGAGCGTAGCCTCCCACCAGAGTGAGGCAAATCTCGGTGGATCGAAAAGTCTGACCAACGGGGCTACTTCAGCTCGATCCGGTAAGTCCCGGATTGGATCACATTTAAGGTGATCTTCTCTTTCTTGTCCGTCTGTAGGAATCCACCGGGAAACCGGTTATCCGCCCCCGGCGCCTTTCCATCAACGAGGAGCTTGGACGCAGGGCCCATCGGTAACCGCACGGTCGCAGTCGTCTGAACCGGTATCGTAAAGACGTAGAGAAGTCCCCCGCCCTCCAAGCGGTTCCATTGCACCTGAATGCGGCCCCTCACGGAGTCATAATGAGCTTTGACCCAGCTTACAGGCGTGCCTTCGCTCCCTTCCGGCTGGCTTTGTGGAATCCACGGCTCCAGGCGGATCCGCTGGAAGCCAGGGATCGTCGTGTCAATGCCCGCCAACTTGGCCATCAGCCAACCACTGACCGCGGAAAAGCTCTGGTTAAGCCCTGCGGCTCCTGGCGCTCTTTTCCTTCCGGCGGGCCCCCATCCCCTCTGCAGCGTCGTGTCGCCCTGCTTTACTCCATATCCCCACGACGGGAATTTTGAAGTCTGGAGAATCTTGAGTGCCGTATCATGATTCCCAGTCCAGGTCAGCACGGGGAGAAGGGACTTTGTCCCAAGCGCTCCACTCGTCACTCCACTCGTTTCCGCAGTCTCCTTTGCTGCGAGGAGATCGAGGAGGTCGCTGGTCACCTTGGTTTTTGAAGAATCGGTCAGAAGACCATACCGAAGGGCGAGCACGTGGGCCGTCTGGGACCTTACCTTCAGACTCCCATCTTCCTTGACGAACAATTTTCGGAAATCCGCCTGCAGCTCCCCGAAGGTCCTGTTGTAAGAGAGGTGGTTGATGGGGTTTCCTGCCACTCGTGACATCTCCGCCATGAGCCGAAAGTTCAAGGCGAGCATCGCGAGATCGATAAACCTCGTCGATGTTGGATCGTTGTAGTGCATCACGTCTCCCTCACTGATTCCAAAGGCTCTCCCCCGTAAGGCCCGGTAGGCATCATAACGAGCTTGCAGGTATTTCTTCATCGCATTCCAGTTCTCCTTCACGACCTCGCCATCTCCATACATCCACCAGTGATCAAACACAGCGTGAATGCCCGCATCGGAGAAACCCGCACCGTGAGAGACTCTCCCTGAGGCAAAGGGAAAAGGAGCATATCTACGATAGTAGCCCTGCTTGTCCCGGGCACCCCGCATGGTGGTAAACCACTGGCGCAGGAACCCCGCGTTATCGGCATGATAGCAGGCGGATCTCGCGGAGAGTTGAACGGGGCCAAGAGCACCCATACGTTCATTCACCTTCTCAGAGGTGGAAGGCAGGCCAATCCAGTTCGCTCGCTGGGTCCAGAGACAGCTCTGGTAGATTTTGTTGACCTGCTCATCACTGCATTCGAAACCACTTGTTAGCGGAGTATCGGTGTGGGTCACCAGTCCGGTAAGAAATCCGGCTTCCGGCGTTTCCAGTAATCCTTCTACTTCCGCGAAGCGAAAGGTGTGCAGAGTAAACTTGGGCGCCCATCCTTCCACTCCCTCTCCCTTGCACACATAGGTGTCTGTTGCTCTTTCACTCCTCCCAAGATCACCATCAAAGTCACCCTCCGTAACTCCGTATCGAATGATGAGCTTTTGTCCCTTCTTCATTCCCTCTCCCTCTAAGCGCACGTTCCCGGTAAAGTTCTGGCCGAAATCAAAACGGTAGCACTGAGGACGAGGCTCGCTGACTTCAACCGCTTTCCTTTCTTCGATGATCCGAATGGGGGGGGCGGCATAACTCTTCAAGACCTTTGGCCTGACAAACCCGACCTCCGCAACCCGGCGGCCTTTACCGTCATTAAATGGTGCCTTCACGGATTGATTGGAGGGCGCTTCCACGCTCTGACCCCATTCCTTGTCATCGTAGGCGGGCTGCGACCAATTCGTGAGTTCCCGGGTGGCGTCATAGCCCTCACCCATCAGCGGGTCGGCCTCGAACTCTGGCCCGGTAGTCACTTTCCACGTGGGATCACTGGTGACAATCCGCGATGTTCCGTCCTCGTAGTGGAGATGCAGTTGCACGAGCAGCGCCGGAGTCTTGCCATAGAGGTTTCGACCTGTCCCAAAGGGCCCGAACCTTTTCCTTTTCGCCGAGCCAAGATAGCCGCAGTACCACCCGTCTGCCACAATCGCCCCGAGGCAGTTGGACCCCGCAACAACCCAGGAACTCACATCGTGGCTGACGTAGTTGGCCCTCGCCTGATAGTCACTCCATCCCGGGGCCATAAGGGAGTCCCCTATTCGTTTCCCATTCAGGTAGAGCTCCAGCGCCCCCAGTGAACTTGCATACAATTGCGCTCTCGCCACTTTCTTGCCCTCGTCAAACGCCTTCCGGTAATACCGCGGGGCGGGAAGGGACAGCTCACCAGGGTTCCGGTGCAGAGGGGTCTCATCGTTATGGGAAATCCAGTCAGCCTTCCAGTCATCCTGTCCAAGCATTCCAACGGTGAAGTGAGCGACGCTGCTCCAGGGAGAAGGCTCATCGCTCTCATCCCACACTCGGACCTTCCAGAAAACCCGCTGCCGGGAAACGAGTTTCTCAGCACCTTTGTAAAAGATCAGGTGGTTCTCAAGGCTGGCTTGCTTCCCGGTGTCCCAAAGGTCTCCTTCCTCCCGAGCAAGGGCATCCGGAGAACTGGATGCAATGATCCGGTAGGCTCGTTGCGCCTTTCCCTTCTTGGTAGATTTAAGGTGCCAACTCAAGCGGGGAACCTCAGCGTGAAGAGCACTTGGATTGGTCTGGTGCTCGCAGGCCAGTTTCGAGACCTCCAAGTCTGCACCGAACAGCAGGGAAGGAGTAAGAGCGGTGATAAATACGATCAGGGTTCTCATGGCGCCATCAGGAGAGGGGTGTATCTCGCTGCGATCGCAAGAGAACAGCAGGTTACGTGGTTGGGCAAGCACCTCCTACGACACATCGGGCATCTCAGGAGGCCCCCCAAGTCCTGGAGACCCGTACAAAAAAATACCTGCCGGTCTTTCGACCGGCAGGCACTAAAAAAACGACCTAGGTTCTGAGAACCTGGTGCACCCTTACCGCCTGCGGCGGATCAGGAGCGACAGACCAGCGAGGCCAATCAGAAGGCTGCTGGAAGGCTCCGGAATGGCAGCGAGCCTGAGCGCCGGGTTTTGGCGCGGGATAGTCGCTGGCTGGAGTGTGAAGGTGTCGAAATCCCCCAGGAATGGAGTTGCCGTAGCGTTGTTCACGAAGATCGTGGAAACTGCAGGCTCTGAAGTTGGGAAAGACCCAATCTCAAGAATTGCTGCTTCAGTCGAACTCGCAAGATCAGCTCCGTTACCGATCACCAGGTGAATTGGCCCCGAGAAACCAGTGGTGGTGATATCAGCTCCGTTGTTGGAGAAGTTATATACCCCGCTGAAGATCGTCTGGGTGCCAACTGTGCCAGTTGCTCCGTCGAACACGCTAAAAGCTGAGGCAAGGTCTGCCCCAGAGGACAGCGTTGCGAGCTGGGCAACATCGAAAGTGCCGATGGCAGCAAATCCGCCGTCAACCGCTGCTCCGCTGTTGTCCACTACAGACTGGGTATTAACCGGTCCCTGGTTGTTGGTCACCGTGATGCTGGCTCCAAAAGCGGAGACCGACATGGCGGCGAGGGTAGCTACTACGTGCTTCAATTTCATATGGGTAGTAATAATGAGTTTGTTATTGAGAGAGAATCACGGGAGCAGGGAGGCTTGGCCTCGACTGCTCCCGCAGAAGATTTCCTAGAGGTCAGCGTAGAAGGCTGGAGGAGTGACGGTCGCGTTGAACGCGGCGCCGGTTCCGTTCTGGCTGATGATGATGCCGGAGGTCAGCTCAATGTCGCCTGCGGCTGCGAAAGTCGCGGAGTTCAGCCAACCGTCAAACCCGGCGAGGGTTGAAAAGAAGTACTGGTCATAGCCACTTGCATCCGGCTTGGGGAGATACACTGTATCGGCCTCGGAGGGGTCTGCATTTTCAGAACCACTCACACTGTCGGCCAGCCCGCTGTTGCCAAGGGTAGATCCGACAGGGTAGGCAGTACCGAGGTAAGTGAATGCGTCACTCACCGGAAGCAACGTGCTGGTGGTCTTCACCATGCCGGTCACAACGAGCGAAATATTGGCAGCGCCCTTCTCGTTGACGATCAAACCGTCAACGTAGTTGAGAGGCAGGTCGGAAGCATCCGCAAATGTTCCTGCGTCAAGCCAGCCGCTGAACCCAGCAAGGGTGGAGTAGAACACCTGAGTAAATCCGCTCCCACTGGGAACGTAGATAACACTCGCCTCGGAAGGATCCGCATTTGCAGAAGCGGTGAGCCCAGCGGAGTTCTCTGCACCAAACACGTCACCAATCGTCTTGGCGGCACGGATGGTGTAATCGGAAGCATCAGCTGCTTCGACACCAGCAAGGCCGGTGAGGTCGCTCCCGCTCCAGGCGTCAACCTCGATCACGCATCCGGAGTCGGCGATCTCTACGAGGTAGCGCTTACCTGCAGTGAGAACGTCCGTAAAGTTTACGTCATTGTCTGTGAGACTGTCGACAGTGTTGGCGTCAAATGTTCCAGATACTACCTGTGGCTCGTGAAGACGAAGGCCAAGGACGTTGAATTTGCCCGCATTAATGGTGAGCGTTTCGTAACCGCCTGCGCCTGATACTGCCGACTGTGAGAAGGCTGAACCAGCGAGGAAGCTAAGTGAACCGGCAACCAGTGCCGCTTTTTTTAGTGTCGTTGCTTTCATGACTAATAGGTGACTCTATCGTAGAGGTCGTTTTTGTTTTTTTGGTGTTGTTCTCAGTTTCCGCAGGCAATCCACCTGCAAACTACCTACCGGAAGCCCCTCTGGTCAATTTTTTTCTAAGTTTGCCCTGAAAAAACAACTTAAGGAAAACTAAGGAGCTATGGAAGCGGTAAACCCCTACAAATTAAGGGTTTGTCATACAAAGTGTACGCCAAAAAAAAAGAAATCAAAGGCCCCAGACGGCGCTATGGCAAATGTGTCACCCCCTGTGGGCCGGGCGCAGCCCCAATTTGGAGCATTTTGGAGCCATCTGGGCCGCTCTGTTGCCCATTTTAGCGATGGCTACCAGCAGCTGATGTCCGTGAAGGTTTGCAGACGCTCCTCAATTTCAAGGGAGGAAAGGTCCTCGATCCTCCGGGTCGAAAAGGCCTCGCAAGTGAATGATGCCATTACGGTCCCACGGACGATCGCATTGCGAATATCCGCAAACTGGTAATCGGTGTTGCCGAGAGAAGCGAGGTATCCCGCCATCGCTCCCAGAAAGGTGTCTCCTGCCCCCGTCGGGTCTGCAACCTCGCGCAAGGGAAATGCGCCGCATCGGAAGATTCCATGATTAATCTCGGGAGGTCCGAAGAGAATCGCTCCAAACTCTCCCAGCTTAATGATCACATACGCTGGTCCCTTACTCCGAAGCAGTGCCCCTGCTTCTACGAGGTTTGACGTCCCCGCATATTCACGAGCCTCAGTTTCATTGATGACGAGGAGGTCGATCCTCCCGAGGACTTTCTCCAGCTCTTCTCGTGCGATCCCGATCCAGAGATCCATGGTGTCAGCTAGAACGAAGCGGTCCTCACCGACGCACTGGTCGAGCATCTCCAGTTGGTTCTTCGGAGCCATGTTGGCAAGAACGACGACGGGAGAAGCGGTGACGGCGACCGGCAGATTGACCTCCCAGCTCTCGAGAACATTGACCGCTACATTGTGCGTGGTCCGGTCGTTCATGTTTTGATGATACTCCCCGCTCCAGCTAAAGGACGCTCCCTCGGAGCGCTCTACCCCGCCAAGAGTTACTCCGTGCCGCTCAAGCATGGCGAGATGCTCGGGTGGATAATCGTTTCCGATCACACCTACAAGGTGAACAGGTTTCGTAAAATAAGTGGCCGCCAACGACGCATAGGAAGCCGACCCGCCCAGAAGGTTAGTCGCTTCATCAGAGGGTGTCTTGACGTTATCGATCGCAATGGAGCCACCAACGAGTAGAGGAAGGGGTTGAGACATCTGCGCGAAGTTCGGCTCCTTTCGGGTCAAGATTCAAGCCCGATGTTCGGCACTTTCTCCAATCACCTGCCCGCCAAGGAGTTCACGGACTTGCCGACAGGCTCCTTGAATGTCCTCTGCCTGGAGAAGACCGGAAACAATCACAACCCGGCTTGCCCCGGCGCCCAGCACCTGACTCAGGTTTTCTGCCTTAATGCCTCCGATACAGAACACAGGTATCTCTGCTCCAACAGCTCTCTCAACCTCTTCGAGATCGCCGAGACCAATTCCAGGGCGCCCTTCCTTGGTCGGTGTGGGAAAGAGAGGGCCAAACCCGATGTAGGAAGCCCCCTCTTTGAGGGCCGCGCGCGCCTGCGCCGGGGTATGGGTAGACCGCCCCACCAGTGAACCGGCCGGCATGGCCGCACGGGCATCATCGATCTCTCCGTCGTCTTGTCCGAGGTGAACACCGTCTGCTCCAACCTCCCGTGCAATCTCAACAAAGTCATTCACAATGAATGGAACATTCCCAGCCCGGCACAATGGAGTGAGCTCGTGTGCGATCTGGGTAATCTCTCTCCTCCCGTGCCCCTTGGCACGGAGCTGGAGGACATCCACCCCGCCTTCAAGCAGCGACAGAGTTGCTCGAACGCAATCATCCGCCGTGAGGTAGCCCAGGTCCACGATTCCATAGAGCCGGGCGGCATCGAAGCTCAGCTGACGAGCAGGGGTCATTCCGCAGAGGCCACGGCCTCACGCTCCTTCAGGTAGCGCTCGACCCAGCCAATGTCGTAACGCCCCTCAATAAAGTCAGGATGGTCCACGATTACCTGCTGGAAGGGAATCGTGGTTTTTATGCCACGAATCATGAACTCTGAGAGAGCACGACGCATTCTTGCAATGGCGACATCTCGTCGAGCCCCCGTCACAATAAGCTTCGCAATCATGGAATCATAATGGGGAGGAACCGTGTATCCTGCATACACGTGGGTATCGACTCGCACACCTTTGCCGCCAGGGGCATACCACATGGAGATGTGTCCTGGGCTCGGCGCAAAATTGTTGTAGGGATCCTCCGCATTAATTCGGCACTCAATACTGTGCCCACGCGGCGTTCCCTCGCATACGTGAGAGGAGAGAGGCTCTCCTGCTGCGACCCGGATCTGCTCCTTGATGAGCTCACATCCCATGACCTCCTCGGTGATCGGGTGCTCTACCTGGATCCGGGTGTTCATTTCCATGAAGTAGAAATTCTCCCCGCTCTCATCGACAAGATATTCGATTGTCCCAGCATTTTGGTAGCCGATATTTTCTGCCAGCTCGACCGAGGCCTGCCCCATTCTTTCCCGAAGCTCCGGGGTAAGTAGCGGACTAGGGCACTCCTCTATGATCTTCTGATTACGGCGCTGCATGGAGCAGTCACGCTCTCCGAGGTGCACCACCTTGCCATGCGAGTCTGCCATGATCTGGAACTCGATATGATGCGGATTGAGCACGAGCTTCTCGAGGTAACAATCTCCATTCCCGAATACCGCGTTCGCCTCGTTACTGGCCGCCCTAAACTGATCCAGAAACTCCTCCTCGTTAGTAGCGGCACGCATCCCCTTGCCCCCGCCACCCGCTGTCGCCTTGATCATGACCGGAAATCCGATCTGACGGGCCGCCTCCAGCGCCTCCTCTTCACTCTCCATTACCCCGTCGGTTCCGGGGGTAACCGGCACCCCATACTTCGTGGCGGTGGCACGAGCAGTATTCTTATCGCCCATCGCCCGGATCAAGTCCGCTGAGGGCCCGATGAACTTGATTTTACAGCTATCGCAGATTTCCGCGAACCGGGGATTCTCCGAGAGAAACCCATATCCAGGGTGGATGGCTTCTGCTTCCGTGACCTCCGCCGCAGCGATAATACGATCCGGCTTCAAGTAGCTGTCCTTACTCGGACTGGGGCCAATACAGACCGCCTCATCTGCCAATTGCACGTGGAGCGAATCCACATCGGCTTCGGAGTAGACCGCTACCGAAGCGACATCAAGCTCACGGCATGCCCTGATGATCCGCAAGGCGATCTCACCACGGTTAGCTACGAGGACTTTGGAAAACATCGCGGGGGAATGGGAAAAAAGAGAAAATCTGCACGCATGGTGCAGGTCAGATCAGGTCACGCGGAAAAGCGTATCCCCATAC
>TARA_B100001057_G_scaffold494371_1_pt1 | contig 11729 bp, 6 predicted proteins | sample TARA_B100001057 | Tara Oceans TARA_B100001057 (sample SAMEA2621839) | marine metagenome | biome: marine biome (ENVO:00000447); feature: surface water layer (ENVO:00002042); material: "saline water (ENVO:00002010), including plankton (ENVO:xxxxxxxx)" | depth 5 m | reverse complement strand
ATACTGAAGCGCTTCGTTCGGTCGCAGATGAAACTCAACACCCGTTTGTGGATCTAATTCGACCGTTAGCGAATATGGAATTTACTAAGAATGGCCTTCATCCCCACAGTCTGGGTTACAGACTTATCGCGTCCCAACTAGCTCACCAACTCAATCTCCCTTCTTCAAGGGTCAAGCTAACCTCTAATAAAGCGGAAACACTTCGTGCTTATATCATCAAGAAGAACGTTCTCTATTTTCATCGCTGGCGCCCCCGGAATGATGCCTTCGTTTACGGAGAGCGCAAAGACGAGCAGAAGATCGCGCAGACCGAACCAGCGCAGTTCGAATCCTTCATTGTTAAAGAAGAGATTAATATTCGAAATCTGCTTAAATCCATTGCCTCCAATGCTCCATGAACTGTAGTACTTTTTTCCGTTCATTTTCAGTTCTTACATTAGTTATTGGTTGTTGTTCCACGACCATGGCACAGCGTGGATTAAAGGATATTCCTTCTTCAGATCCTGCCATCGAGCAGGCTTCATTCAAGCTTGCAGATGGATTCGAAGTAAATCTCTGGGCGGCCGATCCACTCCTTGCTAAACCTATTCAAATCCAATTCGACGCAAAGGGTCGGCTTTGGGTTGCTTCAAGTGAGACTTACCCACAACTCAACGTCAATCAGGATCCAAGTGATAAAATCATTATTCTTGAAGATACCGACAATAATGGTGTCGCCGATAAATCAATCGTTTACTACGACAAGTTGATCATCCCTGGTGGAGTTCTTCCCGACAACTTTGGCGGAGCATACGTTGCTCATGCGGAGAAACTCGTGCATCTGAAAGACAACGATGGAGATGGAATTGCCGACAAAAGTGAAGTCCTTCTTTCTGGGTTTGGCACTGAAGATACCCATCATACCTTGCATCGTCTGAGTTGGAGTCCGGGTGGTTTGCTCTATATGTTACAAGGTTATTACATTGGTACTCATGTTGAAACTCTATACGGTCCACGCAGGCTCAATGGCGGTGGACTTTGGTCATATAATACGATGACGCGTCGACTCGAAATCTATAGTCGTGGTCTGATTAACCCTTGGGGGGTGGCATTTGATCGCTGGGGGCAAACGTTCCAAACCGATGGCGCCGGCGGCGAAGGAATTAACTATTCCTTTCCTGATTCTGTCTTTAAAGCATCACCACACGAGAACCGAACTCTTTCGGGTCTGAATCCCCGTAGGCCCAAGTTGTGCGGTATTGCAATTATTAGCGGCGACCACTTTCCCGATACTTGGCAGGGCAATATTCTTGCCAACGATTTTCGAGCAAATAATATCGATCGCTACTCGATTACTCCAGAGGCGAGTGGCTACAAATCAACCTTACGTGACGACCTTCTTAAATCTTCACACGTTTCTTTTCGCCCAATAGACATTGTGATGGGCCCTGATGGCGCCCTTTACATTGCAGACTGGTACAGCCCGATTATCCAACACGGTGAGGTCGACTTTAGAGACAAAAGACGAGACCAAGTGCATGGTCGCATCTGGCGTATCACCGCTAAGGGACGTTCACCTCTGAAGAAAAAAAACTATCAACAAGGGAATGTAGAAAACCTTCTCGAAATGCTTAAGTCACCCGAAGACTGGGTCAGAATCAATGCGAAACAGGCCCTAAAGGGTTGGGTTACGAAACTTGATGTGGCTCAAAAGATTAGTTCTTGGATTCGTAATCTCGACAAAAACAACCCAAATTATGAGCATCATCGCCTCGAAGGACTCTGGGCTATGCAAACAATCGCTGCACCGAGTACCCGCGAATTTGCTGTCAATATAATCAAAAGTTCGCCCGAGCCTAAGGCCCGTGCAGCAGCAGTTAGAATTCTCTATCACGAACTAGGTTCGGCGGAGGATTTGGTCAGAGCGGTAAATGACCCCCATCCACAAGTGCGACGCGAAGCCGTCACGGCATTAGGGCAATACCGATCAGCAACCGCCTTAATGACAGCGCTTGAGGCTCTTGATCACCCTATGGACAAGTTCTTAGATTTTGCACTGTGGCGCACCTGCCGAATTCTTGAACCGTATTGGCTTCCGGCATTTCAAAACGGTACCCTCAGTAAACTTGATTCCGATAAGATCACGTATGCCCTTAAGGCAATCGAAAAACCACAAGCACTACAACCACTTGTTGATATCGTTCGAGCAAACCCCAGCGAAGCCGATCCTGGTATTGTTCGCCTCATTGGAAAGATTGGAGGAATCGAAGATTTGGCTTCATTGGTTAGCACTATACAATATGGGAACGATATGCTTTCCGAGGCAGCTGGTCTCGCCTTACTCGAAGCTGCGCAGGACCGAGCTCTAATACCTGCTAAATCTTCAAACCGTAGATCTGCATGTAAACGTCTTGCCGAATCTACCAGAATCTCATCCAAAAATGCTGGTTTTAGGCTAATTGGCCTCTGGAGAGAAGATACACTTGCTGGGTATTTAGAAGACTACTTGAGTCATTCGTCGATTGACAATAGCTCCGCCGCGTTGGCTGCGGCTGCGGGCCTCGCAGACCTAGGTCGTGCCGACTTCATCGCAAAAATTGCGAGCAAAGAAGCAAAAAATCGAACCTTATCAATTCGCGCTGCATCGGTTGCCGCGTTGGTGCGCATTGATGCCAAGCGTGCGGCACCAATCGCCGCAGCGCTGCTCGAGCTTGGTAACTTTGAGCATTTTATTGAAGCTGTAATAACAAAAAAAGGGGCAGCTACAGAACTTGCGAATGCACTTGCTACCAAAACAATATCCGAAAAATCTGCAATCGAGGCGCTTAGGCTTATCGAGACTGCAGGTCAAAGTGGTTCTGCCCTTGCTAGTGCCATCGTTCAGGCCGGCAAGCTTGAGTTGCAGTCGCAGCAACTCAGTAAAGAAAAGATGATACAACTTCTCGAAAAGATTCCTTCTGGAAATATTGAAAGAGGAAAAGCTATTTATGCCAAAAGGGAGCTCGTTTGCTTTACCTGCCACGCTATCAATGGATCGGGTGGAGTTCTTGGCCCCGATTTGAGCAGTATCGGAGCAAGCGCTCCTTTAGATTATTTGATAGAGTCGCTACTCAACCCGAGCAAGAAGATTAAGGAGGGTTACCGCATGGCTGTTATTACAAACAAGGAGGGTGACGTCTTTGCAGGTAGCGTTTCCAGCGAAAATCAAAACGTTGTCGTAATTCGTAATTCCGTGGGAACAACTTCCCGCGTTCCTAAGCAATCAATAGCCAAACGGGAAACAAGCCCTGTATCAATGATGCCTTCGGGGCTAACAGCCTCCCTGCGAGAAGATGAATTCATCGACCTAATGTTTTATCTAAGTTCGCTTGGAAAAACTAAGTAGATAGATCACTCTGACCCAGGCAGGGTGAGGTATTATTTGATAAAGAAATTCTTTTTCAGAAAAGCATCCACGGCATCTAAAGTTGGTTGAAACCATTCTCGCATTCCCCAAAAAGGGTGAGGTGCTTCGGGCATTAGAACAAATTCACGTGGTATTTTATACTTGTCCATTTTAGACCAGAATTCTGTGTACCTTGTTTTGGGTCTATCGAATTCACCATCCATGAATAACATCGGAGGTGTTTTTTCTGTAATATGAGTTACTGGGGAGGCCTCAATATAAACACCTGTTTTTTGTGCTGGAAGTGCTCCACCCATAAAGTCAATGATAGCATCTCCTTTTGCGCTACCTGCCGCCTTTTCGACGCGCTCAATAATATGAGGTAACAATAAACTCATAGGTCCACACATCACAATGGCTGCCTGCACATCAGATGAATAAGTACGATTGTCACCTTTGCCCTCAAATCGTTTTATGCCATTAGTTGCAGCCATAAAACCCGCCAGGTGTCCACCTGCGGACCCTCCCATGCTGGCAATTCTATTAGGATCAATATTGAATCTTTTGGCATTTCTACGAGTCCATCGAATTGCAGCCTTGCAGTCATAAACTGCCGCTGGAAAAGGCTTTTCACCGCTTAGACGGTACTCAGGAACTATGCTTGCATAACCCCGTTGAGCCATACCTTGTGCTAGACTCGCAAAGATACCGGGTCTGCCATTTTGCCAACCGCCACCAAAAAACATCACAATTGCCGGGGTTGGAGATGCAGATTTTTCTGGTCTGTATAAATCTAGAGTTAGCCTCCGGCGTTTTTTTTCATCGACGTAGGTATAAATAACGTGTGGTTCACTGATAATCCCTTCATGCATGTCAGGCTTTACGCGACTGCGATCAGGTTTGGAGAATGGTTTTTTTTCTGCTTTTAGAGTCGGTTCAGTAGAGAGGAAAACGACGAAGATGAGAAAGACTGTTACGCGCATTCTTTATTTAGTTAATTTCTGACTTTGGATACTTAGATAGATCGAAAATAGTTCGTGTTCCTTTCATTAAATCTAGCTCTTTTTGCAATTTGGAATGAATGCTTCGCGTCTTATCGTTAAGACTGTTTATTTTTATGGGATTTTTTTCAGTAACGTCTTTATAAACATTATAAAATTTGTCGTTGCGATAAAGTTTCCATTTTCCAGTATGAGCAAACTCTTTCCCATTTGGCCCTCCATTACGGGCGTACCAGCAATAACTTGTTTGCCTTTTTGCATTACCTCCCCTGAGATGAGGCAGAAAACTAATTCCATCAATTTTATGATCAACACTTGCTTTGGCCACTTCCGCGACAGTTGGAAAAATATCACTGAAATTCACAATAGCCTTTGAGGTTATTCCTGCCTTAATGGTTCCGGGCCAACTCACAATGAAAGGGACATGATTTCCAGTGTCCAGTGTGCTTCCTTTACCACCCTTAATGACTCGTCCATTCATAACGCTAGTCACACTAACCGCAGTTCCATTGTCACCTGTAAAGATGATCAACGTTTTCTCAGTCAGCTTTTGTTCTTGAAGTTTAGCAACAATTTTACCTATAATTTTATCTACGTAAGAAACCATTTCGCGAAAATACTTTGGGTTTTTTTGAGTGAGTTTGCCACTCTCTGCACCTTTAGACGTTGAGTCCCAGTCCTTAGAATCGGGTGTTGGTTCGAATGGCCAGTGTGGAAGAATCATAGGATAATAACCGAAGAAGGGTTTATCTTTATTGCGTTCGATAAAGTCACAAAGATAATCACTTACGATATCGGGACCATATTTACTTGGGTAATCAATTTCCTTACCATTAACCTCCAATCCCGGGTTTGGATACCGCGCTGGTCTTCGAGTCAGTTGCCACAGGCAGTATTCATCGAAACCAAAATTATTAGGGCTTTTAGAACCTCCTTCTAGTTGCCACTTACCTACGACACACGTTTTATATCCTGCATCTTTCATTATCTTTCCAAAGGTCTTAGCCTGTGGGTCGAGTAGACCGAACCTGACATAATTTCTTTGGTTATAAATTCCCGTCATAATTTGAACTCTCGAAGGGGTACAAATTGGTTGAGAAAAACCATGATCAAAACGCATACCGTTGGCGGCTAGTTTGTCGATGTGTGGCGTAAAGTAGTGATCTTTGGTATCTGGTTTAGCCTTGGGAAAATTATAGTTAGTAATTAAATCCCGATATCCGCTGACGCACTCCCAACCCATATCATCAGCCATAATGACAATAACATTAGTCTTACTGGCCAAGGACGAATGAATAAAGATTGATGGAAATAAAACATATTTTATGAGAAATAGGATACGCTTCATATGGTTATCTTAATTTGAACTGATTGGTTGATTTTGAATTGTAAATTTATTTTCTGGAAGCCTTGATCATTTTACAAATAAGGCTTCAGGTGGGATTAGGCCTTTAGAGACATTTTCTGATTCCCATTGAAGGTTAATATCGGGTGTAGACGATGAGTCTTTATAGTACATGCGGTAAGGATGAATACCCTTATTCAAATTCAATGTTGTAGCGATTTCACTACCATCATATTTATAGTCTGCATCTAGTACTAGTTTTTTGTGTATTTTGAAAATAAATTGACCTGCAGATTTACAGTGGAAAGTCCACTCTCCTGAATGCGGAACTAAAAGGTAACCTGAAAATAATACACCGGTGTTTTTTTTAGTAGGGATGGTTTTGACGGAGATGCTTTTTCCTAAGATAGTTTTATCTGCATTTAATAGAGAAAATTCCGGAACCCATTCCCATTTGCCATTATAAAAATTGATGTCTACTCCGTTATTTAATTTGGTTTTATCGATCTTAATATCTGGTACCAATTTATTGTCGTAGGTCTTTTTTGCGTGCTTATTTGGCATTCTTATTCTGAGCACCTCGTTTTTCATTCTTTTTTGAAGCTTGTTGAAGCTATCACTCGTTCCCGCGAGATTTTTTGATTCTGGCGCATCATCTGAAGTATCAAAGATTTCAAAATCAACGTCGTGACTTGTAGCTTTCATTCGTATGCCCTTATACCCATCTAGATATAGTCCTTGTTGGTTATTAAACTCGAAATAAACCGTACTCGTTTTTTGTTTGCCTACTTGGTTCAGCGTGGGCATCAAGGAAACACCATCAATTCTTGCGGGTGCTTTAACACCTGCAAAGTCACAAAATGTAGCCATCCAATCGTGAAATTGAGAGGGTTTATTTGATCTTTGACCGGCTTTAATTCTTGAAGGCCCCCAAGCAAATGTAGGTACTCTTAGCCCTCCCTCATAAGATGAACCTTTAGAACCCTTTAAATTTCCTGCAGATTGGAAGACAGCGGGGCTCCATCTTTCTCCTTTAATGTAGGCTTCTCTGTGTGGACCATTATCAGATGAGAATATCACTATCGTATTCTTATCGATTTTGAGGTCTTTTAGGGTTTTTAGAATGTCTCCAACGCAATGGTCTATTCGAGTAATAGATGTCGCAAAACGTTCTGCTACATCAGTTAAACCTTTATCTGTATAAATAGGGTCACGATAATTATCGATTGTTCCAATAGCAGTATTGATCATTTTCCCAGGCTTTCCCAACCATTGTAACCCTTCATTGATTCCTTTTCCGTTGGGGTAAGCAGTAGTAGGGAGTTGCAGTGCGGCATGAGGGGTATCGTAGGCCAAATACATGAAGAAAGGGCGCTTTGGATTGTTATTGGTTTGATCAATGATCATTTTTTTTGCTTTAGCAGTCCACAAATCAGTGGTGTAGCATTTATCTAAACCCGCAGACACTTCGGTATTATTTTCCCATACTTCCTTTTGACCTTGATGGGATTTATTATCACCAATTTCCCAAAAGTTTGCAGGGTAATGCTGATGACCATCAACGTGCCTGACATAACCATAGAAATAGTCGAATCCTCTCTTGGTGGGGTAACCTGCCCATTTTGTAGGTGATTGTCCCCATCCCTGTAAACCGTATTTTCCTAAATGAATAGTGTAGTAGCCAGATTTTTGCAGAGTATTTGCAAAGTTCCAGTTATCTTCTATAGCCTTGTCGAATTGCATGTTCCTAACATTCGAATGCCCTTGATGCATACCCGTTATTAAAGAAGCCCTAGACGGAGCGCAAATTGGGGCAGGACAATAATGCCGATTCAGTGTAGTCCCACTCATTGCCATCTGATCCAATTCAGGAGTTCTCAGCTGAACTCCCTCTCGTTGTTTTTGAAAAAGGATACCTACGTCCCCATATCCTAGGTCGTCAGTTAATATAAATATAATATTTGGCTTATTAGCAAAGGTAGGAGCTGGTAAAAACCAAGAAAATAGAAGGACAAAAATAAAGACGAAAATCTTTTGCATGAGAGTATAAATTTTTATTTTTTTCTAATAGTAAGAACCATCGGTAAGGGGCGTATTCTTGATACTCCTAAAAAACGGTCAGAGGGACTATTCATAATTTTCATCTTTCCATTTTCGTTGATTAAACCCATGACACTGCTTCCTCCGCCGTCCATGTTTGTTGCAGACCAGCAGCCTAGATTTTTCATTACCGTTGCAAGTTCATGCAAGTTCATTCCTTCGCTATAACCTTTCTGCCTACCATCAACGACAACAAGCCAAAGAACCTCACTTTTTTTGTCAGTGCCTATTGCAGTACGAGGATGTCTAGGGCCTCCTTCATTAACACTAAGTTTACCATCTAATACAATAAGTTGAAAACCTGAGGTAGCTTCTTTTGGAGTATCTACTAATTTATGGCCAAAATAAACTTTACCTTTCTCATCAAACCAAACTGAAGCGTTTCCAGAAGGTTTTGTGCTTCGCATAATACTTTTAGTTCCGGCTAAACCGTGGATATCGACCGGCTGACCAAGATACCAACTTCTATTTTTTTTCCCTTCTTTATTGGGAAAGCTGTCCCAGGGATTGGTGTTTATGAACGCGAGAACAGAAGGGTGAGAGGCTAATTTTCTAGGATCACTCAGTAAGGCTTCCGCCTTTCCGTTGCCATCTGGATCTGGCCCAAGCTCAACCTTTGGCCCTACTAAATTTGATTTGAGATCAATTTGTAGAATATGAATGCTATTATCGAGTGGCTCAGTTGTCTTTTTATTTACATATTTAATTCCTAAGCTGGAAAGATCTAGTTTCTTTTCATTCTTAGTTTCTGCCGTCAGATCAATGTTTGAAATTATAACAATTGGAATAATTAAATATAATAATTTCATGTCTCTAACAGGAAATAGAGTAACCTGAGCGGCTCTCAGAGAACAGCCTTTTGAACTCATCGAGTGATGAGATTGTAGAACATGGTTAGGCGTCAAATCACTTCTAATGTAAGTCGTTTATAAATATCAATTATTACAGTGTTCTAAGACAAAAAATAAGTCTTTCGGCATTGAACTTTTTTTATCTTTGAATTCATAAAATTTTTTATCGATTAGATATCTTTTACCATTTATTAAAAATTATGGACTCTAGACTCTGTGGATTTGCCATTATATAATAACCTAACAATGATTACACGACTCGCTACAGTCATTTCATTTTTCATTACTTTAAACAAGGTAATAGCTGTCGAATCAATTGACCATAGTGCCTATATCAAAGCGATGGGAAGTAATGAGGTGAAGAGAGGCAGTCAACTTTATTCAGTGCATTGCTCCTCTTGTCATGGAAAGGAAGGTGATCTTGCGCTTAACCCATTAGCAAGACGTTTTGGTAAGGATGAGCTTAAGTTTGGCACTGATCCTTATTCCCTTTGGAAAACCATCAGCTACGGAAATGGATTAATGTTCAGATGGGATTCTGTTCTGACGCCTAAAGAACGATATCAAATCGTTCATTTTATTCGTGAAACTATTCTAAAGAAAACTAATCCCAATCAATACTTTGTTCCGAGTGATGAATATTTTGATAAGTTATCAGCTATTGTGAAGGCTGATGAAAAAGAACAAGCCTCCAAGTTACAAAAAGTAGAAGAGGCACCTGGAATGATTGACGGTACAGGCGGTAAAAAAATGGTTTACGGCCCCTTCATGCAGCATTCGGTCGCTTTCGGTGATATTAAAGATAAGAATGCTGAATACATTCCAGACGTCACTGAGAAGGCCATCATAGTTGATCTTCCGGGCGAAGCTGTGATTTGCTATGATGCGCATCGATTAAGTGTTAGCGGCCTATGGTACGGTAAGCTTGCAAATACCGATAACACTCATCATACCAGTTACAAAGGAGAGTATTGCCTAAGGCCGGGAAGCTCCCCATCCTATACTAATATAGATGCTATTGGGTGGAGTGTTGGCGAACCAAAAAACCCAAAAAAAAGAAATCATTATCATTACAACGGTCTCTATTTGGATGGTAATACAGTTACTCTCAGTTATAGCGTTGGCAATCGTGATATACTCGAGTCACCGCAAGCCAGTGAAGACGGTAATATAGTGTGGAGAAATTTTAAGGTTAGTCCTGGAGATGAGAAACTATTTTGTTTGATGATAAGTGGTAAGCTTAAGGCAACGGGTGGAAAGTTAGTAAAAGGTGAAGGGGGGCAAACTTGGCTTTCTATTCCACCATCAAAAACTCCCATTTCAGTTTCGGTTGTCATGGGTGACTCGCCACAGAAAATTCGCCAAGAAGATATAGAGAATCACACAAAGGGTGGGCCAAGGCGCTGGCCACAAAAGGTACAGACGGCAGTCGCAACAGGAAAGAGTGTTGATGGATACGCTTTGGATCAGCTGACTGTTCCATTAGCCAATCCATGGGGTAGTTGGATGCGTACGACAGCAATGGATTTTTTTAGTGATGGGAGTATGGCTGTTAGCACTCTGAGCGGAGATGTTTGGATAGTCAGTTGGTCCAAAGATAATCACCAGGCTTTGACCTGGAGTAGGTACGCGACTGGTCTCTACGAACCGTTAGGGTTGAAAATAGTCGACGATATTATTTATGTTCGTGGCCGCGATCGAATTACTCGATTGCATGATCTTAATGGTAATGGTGAGGCGGATTTCTATGAGAATTTTTATGAAGAACCTGATGAGATTGGAGCAAGCTACCACGCGTTCATTTATGACCTCCAAACTGATCAGTCTGGAAACTTTTACTTTTCCCAGTCAGGCTATAAGTCACCTTTGACTGGTGGTGTAGTAAAGCTCAGCCCTAACGGTAAATCTGCTGAGTTCATTGGCACAGACTTGCGTAATCCCAACGGTATGGGGGCTGGCGGTCCGAAGGACTGGGTCACAATAACTGATAATCCAAGTGGCAAAGCGGTTTACAACGGTTTTTTCCTAGCAAAGAAAGGTGCTAAATATGGCTACGAAAAAGCACGTACTGTTCCAATGCTTGTTCGGCTTCCAGCCTCCGTAGATAGTTCAAGTGGAGGCCAGTGCTGGTCACACGCTGAAAAGTGGGGGCCATTGAGCGGGACAGTCATTCATACATCCTACAGTCGTTGCGCGGCTTTTTACTGTTTCATCCAAGACATTAAACCTTATCCTAATGGTTTTGCGGTACGGTTCCCTTTCGACTTGGATTCTGGCGCGATGCGTCCTCGGCTCCATCCCATTGATAATCAAATTTACATAACATGCCATAAAGGGTGGGACACGACCGCACCACTTGACGGTGTTATTTACCGGTTTCGACATGCTGAAGATGAAATGGTTGGGATCTGTGATGCGGCTGTGACGGCTTCTGGGATACGGTTGACATTTGCGTCTGACCTAGACCCTAGATCGGTAAAACCTGGTGCCTTTAAAGCTTACCGAGAAGATGACGCAAAGAATATTCTTAAGCCTGCTGAATATAAGCTTGGAGAAGTTCGATTGATTGATTCCCGAACGATCGAAATTAATATCCCTAGTATCGGTAAAGAAGCTCTAGCTAACCGAACTGATGAGAAAGGGAACATTCAGGTAAAACCACCAATTTCTTTAAGCTACAAATTAAAATCAAAAAGTGGTAAAGTTTTCAAACAAAAAATTTATGCAACTATTAACTCATTACCAAAAAAATAAGTAGATAAGGTTTTAATGAAAATTTTTTGCTCTATTTTTGTGATTTCATTAATGCTTCCGTTGAGCTTGCTGTTTGCTCTTGAAGTCCCGCAAGCCAACCTTGAGCAATTTCGTAAAGCAGTAAAACCAGTGTTGAAAAAGACCTGTGTCGGTTGTCATGGCCCAGATAAGCAGAAAGGAAAGTTTCGGATTGATACTTTGAATCCAGATTTACTCAAGGGAAAAGATGTTAGTTGGTGGTTAGAGGTATTTGATGTCATCAGCAATAGCGAGATGCCCCCAGAAGATGCGAAAGTACAATTAGCAAACGATGA
>TARA_B100001057_G_scaffold290209_1_pt1 | contig 11735 bp, 9 predicted proteins | sample TARA_B100001057 | Tara Oceans TARA_B100001057 (sample SAMEA2621839) | marine metagenome | biome: marine biome (ENVO:00000447); feature: surface water layer (ENVO:00002042); material: "saline water (ENVO:00002010), including plankton (ENVO:xxxxxxxx)" | depth 5 m | reverse complement strand
GATGGATTTGATCCAAAGCTTGGCTCTGACAACCCAAAAGCTCCTAACATTTCACCTGTGGCTAATTTTGGGAGATACTTTTTTCGTTGCTCCTCAGAACCAAATTTGTAAATAGCATACATCACGAGAGAGGTCTGAATAGAGCTTATCACCCTAATCGAGCTATCTCCACGCTCTAATTCTTGCATCATCAAACCAAATGAAATGAAGTCCGCACCAATCCCCCCGTATTCTTCCGGTAGAATCATTCCAAAGGCACCAATATTGGAAAGCTCTTCAATTAAATTTTGTGGTGTTTCCTCCTTCTGAAAATGATCTTCAATGATTGGTTTTACAAATTTATTAACCCAATCACGGGTCGCCATTTGTATTAGTTTTTGTTCCTCACTAAGATGAATCTGTAAATTGTAATAATCTGTATTTCCAGACATGATTTTTTTTGCCAAATTTAAACATTTAAAAGGGTGCAATGGCGTCATTATACTACCCCTTTTTAGGTATTTTATCTTGTCGAATCGCATATTTGCGATTTGATCAGTTCATGTATGTTCCCGAACTGAAAGTTTCATTTCGAATTACTTCCTTTAGAAAACGCTATCTTTAATAAATGAGTTTTGAATTTCTGAATTACGTTTGGATTGCAGCCGCCCTTCTTACTTTTTCCTCTTTGCTTTTTTTCAATATCAAAGCTCCGTATGGAAGACATTCAAATGATTCGTGGGGTAGAATGATTTCAAATAAATGGGGTTGGTTTTTGATGGAGCTTCCCGCCTTAATTGTTATGCCTGTTATTTCCATAATGGGGCCATCAGAAAAAAATGAGGTCAGTTATATACTGATTTCAATTTGGGTAATACATTACGCAAATCGGACCTTGATTTTTCCTTTTCAGTTAAACACGAACAATAAAAAAATGCCTCTCATAATCGTATTTAGTGCGATTATATTCAATGCTATGAATGGTTTTCTAAATGGCTACGCTCTTGGCTATATGGATCTTGACTTAATTGATGCATCATCTTATCACGTCATCATCGGTTCACTAATTTTTGTTTCGGGTATGGCAATCAACAGGTGGGCTGATAAAGCATTAATTAGATTGCGGGAAAATAAGCAAGGCTACCAAATACCTAGAGGTGGATTATTTGAATACATTTCATGCCCAAATCACTTTGGAGAAATTGTTGAATGGATTGGTTTTGCATTAATTGCATGGAATCTTCCAGCGTTGACATTTGCAATTTGGACATTTTGTAATCTCAGTCCACGTTCCCGAAATCATCATATCTGGTATCAACAACATTTTAAGGATTATCCGAAAAATAGAAGAGCCGTTATACCATATATCTTTTAAAAATGATAAAAAATATTCTTCTCACGGGCGCAAGTGGTGGCATTGGTTTCGAAGTATTTCAGCAGATTTTAGAAAGCAAACAATACAGCATAAGTGTTTTTATTCGTGAAAGCAAAAAGAATATTAAACACTTTGAGCCATATAGCCATCAGATTAACATTATTTATGGCGACATAACAAATGGTGAGGATTTAATAAAAATATGTGAGCCGTATGATGCGGTTATACATCTTGCTGCAATCATCCCTCCTATTGCGTATAAATGCCAGGCGAAAACATACAAAGTCAATGTTGTAGGAACCCAATTACTTCTGCGTCATATAGAATCGTATTGTCCAAATGCTTTTTTCATGTTTAGTTCCTCAGTAGCTATATATGGTGATCGGTTAAAGAATCATGAAATAAGGGTATCCGATCCGCTGCATGAGGACGATTCCGATTTTTATGTTCAATCCAAAATAAATGCAGAAAAACTTGTTGAGCAATCCAAACTGGAATGGACAATCTTTAGGTTAACTGCAATACTGGGCGTGAATAACCATAAAATAACTGGACTTATGTTTCACATGCCATTAGATACACCAATGGAGATTACAACGCCCTCAGACGCGGCGAGAGCTTTCGTAAATGGCCTTGAGAAAAAACCTCTGCTAGTAAAAAAGACTTTTAACCTCGGAGGTGGAGCAGCTTTTAGAACCACTTACAGAGAGTTACTTGCTGAGAATTTTAAAATCAACGGTTTAGGTGAACTAAACTTTCCTGACAAGACTTTTGCAGAAAAAAACTTTCATTGTGGTTATATGATGGACAGCGACGATCTTGAACACATCCTTCATTTTAGAAAACATACACTTATTGATTATTATCGACTAAATAAAGAGGCGGTTCCGGTTATTCGGAAATATTTGACAATTCCTTTTAAGGGCTTAATCAAGTTTTTTTTAAGACAAATGTCCGAACCTTTACGCGCATACAAAAGCAACGATTTGAAAGAACTTGAGCGGTTTTTTTAATATGCTTACATTTATGACTCATTTAACACTCCGTTCCATGGAACCTCTCTTATGAAATTTGAAAATCTAAATTTAACTCCTTCCATACTTAAAGCTTTGGAAGAACAAAATTACACCAACCCTACCTCAATACAGCAAAAAGCAATACCTCTAATACTTCAACACAATGATGTATTGGGTAGTGCACAGACAGGTACAGGAAAAACAGCTGCTTTTGCCATTCCGATCATACAGCACTTATCAGAAAACAATAAACAATTAAGCGGTAGAAGGCGTATAAAATCACTGGTAGTGACCCCCACGCGGGAACTTGCAATTCAAATTTGCGAAAGCTTCTCGGCGTATGCAAAATATACACAAATAAAGAATACAGTTATTTTCGGTGGTGTTAAACAAGGAAGCCAAGTCAATGCAATCCATCGAGGGGTTGACATACTTGTTGCAACACCTGGTCGCCTATTGGATTTAATGAATCAAGGTTTTATATCTCTTAATGATATTGAATATTTTGTTTTAGATGAAGCAGATAGAATGCTCGACATGGGTTTTATACATGATATCAAAAAAATAATTTCTAAGCTCCCCAAAAAAAGACAATCCTTATTCTTTTCTGCTACCATGCCTAAAAATATCGTTGAGTTATCCAGACAAATTTTACGAAACCCTAAAAAGATCGCAGTAAATCCAGTTTCTTCCACTGCCGAAACGATTCAACAATTTATTTATAAAACAAATAAATCAAACAAACCAGCACTGCTTCTGCATATTCTTAAAGACCCCAATATTGAGCAGGTATTAGTATTCTCACGCACTAAACATGGATCAGATCGAATTGTTAGAAACCTCCGGAAGAAAAATATTAATAGTGCAGCGATTCATGGCGACAAGTCACAAAACCAAAGACAACGCGCACTCAAAGAATTTAAACAAGGTAAAATAAATGTTCTTGTAGCCACTGATATTGCTGCGCGTGGGATTGATATTGATAAGCTTCAGCATGTTATTAATTACGATATACCCAATGAATCTGAAACCTATGTTCATCGAATTGGAAGATGTGGACGGGCAGGCGAAGAAGGTGTTTCCATTTCAATTTGTGATGCAGAAGAACTTGCTTACATCCGCGATATTGAAAAGCTTACGAAGCAGAAAATAGAGGTTATTAATGGCCATCCTTTTCCACAGACTGATAAACCGATGACCGTATCCGAAAAAAAGATTTTCGAGAAAGAAAAACAGAGAAAAAAGCAAGAGTTTTTTGCCAATCGAAATAAGAAAAGAGGTGCACAAAATCCTGGTTTCCGACGAGGAAGGAGGTAAATAAAATGATTGTGATTAAGAGGATAGAAAATAACGTAATGGAAAATTCGCAAGAAATACGCCGAGTTTTTCAGATTTCATACAAAATTGAAGCAGAACTACTTGGTGCTAAAAAATTCCCACCCTTACAAAGGCCAATAGCACAATTTAAAGAAAGCTTAAATGATTTTTTTGGATATTATATCGAGGATAACTTATTGGCTGTAATTGAAATGAAAAAAGAAGAAACCTCAATGCATATTCAGAGTCTCGTAGTTGACCCTGACTATTTCCGAAAAGGGATTGCGAATGGTCTAATCGAATTTGTATTTAATTATTACAACATTAACCGTTTTACCGTTGAGACAGGAAAAGATAATGCACCAGCACGACAGCTATATGAGAACTTTGGTTTTAGACTTGTAAAAACATATATGGCTGCAGAACAAATCCGAAAAGTTCGATACCAGAAGGAAGCGTTAAAAGGTTGATTTTTTTTTACCACTACCACAAAAAAGGTATTTTAAGGCTTAATAATAAAAAAAATGCCGACCTATTTTCTTATTCGATTTCAACTTTGTTAGGTTTGCTAAAACCAAAAAAAATGATTCAAATAAACAGACTATTTCTTCTTATTTTCATAACAGTGGTAGGTTCAGCTTTTGCCCAACCGTCCAAAAAAGAATTAGACCGTAGTTCAATAAAAAAAATGTGTGGATGTTTTGAGGTAGAATTCAAATTTTCAGAGACGTTTAACTACTCCAGCGACAGTATGTATATACCTTCTCCTAATAAAATTGCAGGCGCTTTAGAGTACGCTCAACTCGTAGAGGAAGATGATGATCGTGTCGTTATCCAGCATCTTCTATTAGTTGGTGATGAGTCGAGCCCATACATTATAAAGCACTGGAGACAAGATTGGCTTTTCGAAAACCGGGAATTTTACAATTATGAAGGCGATAATAGATGGGATTTCATCAAGAAAAAGGTAGAGGAGGTTGCTGGTACTTGGACACAAAAAGTATATCAGGTTGATGACAGTCCGAGGTATGAAGGTGAAGGTTCTTGGGTATATGTTGATGGTAAAACTTATTGGGAAAGTGAGACGAATGCACCACTTCCAAGGAGAGAGTACACCCAACGAAGTGACTATAATATTACCTACAGAAGAAATAAACATATAATTGTCGAAGAGGGATGGGTGCACGACCAAGACAATGATAAAATAATTCGTGAGAAGCGCAAAGATAGCTTTGTTCTTGCTGAGGAAAAAGGAATCAATACTTATCGAAGGGTTGATGATAAAAGATGTGAAGGTGCCATGAAGTGGTGGGAAGAAAATAAAGATTACTGGTCACTCGTACGAGCATCTTGGGCCGATATTTACGGCAAAAATAAAAACCTAAAACTAGCTGAGAAGGTCGATGGTAAAAGACTTTACGAAAAGTTATTCTTCATGCCGAACACAACGGATGAAAAAACCATCGTGGATATTATCAAATCATTCGTAAAGTAACCCTCTAATAACAGTCCATTTTTATTTGTCCATTGTCTTTGTAAAAGTCAATTTCTTCTAGATTATTTTTTTTGCAAATCACGCCTATTTCGTCAAGAACCCCCTGTCCCATTTTTATGGAACCGCAAATCATTATTGAAGCACCGTTGCTTAATGCCTCAATAATTTTATCCGGGCTTTCTGAAATTAGCCGCTGAACATAATCCTTTTTATTTTCGGAAAAAACGGTATATACGTTCTTAATTCTACCAGAAGATTTAAGATCTGAAAGTTGCGGCTCATAAAGCTGAAAATCTTCGGCAGATTTTCCACCCCAAAATAAATCAATTACAGCATTTGATTTGTTTTCGAATGCCATTCCAATAAATGGTGCGATCCCCGTTCCATTAGAAACAAGAATTAAGCTACGATAATCCTCTGGAGTATGAAATTTCTTATTGGTCACAATTCTAGCTTGGATTTTATCACTTTCACTTAATTCAGAAAGCTGTTGAGAACAAACGCCGAAAAAATGCTTCTTGATGTATAGAATAATTTCTCCTTCCGAGCCAACACCAATGGAATACAATCGCTCCTGTTCACCTTCGACAGGTCTTATGGCGAGTAAATCACCCGAAACAAATTCAGTTTTTGGGTCTCCTCTAAGACTCAATCTAAAGGTATGCTTTGGGTGTAATGCAGCATCTGTAATAGATAATACTTCAAATTGTTGATATGTATTAGTGTTCTCAGTCGTTTCGGAATAATTTGAAAGCTTGTTGTCGATGCACCATCGTTGTTTCCATGAATTAAAATCTGATTTGGATTGCTGATTTACAAGTCCAATACCGGTTTTCTTAGTCGCATTGGTATGCTTCTTTAATGCTTCTTCCACGTCAATAGCAAACTGGCAAAAATCTGGATAATTTCGAGAGCCGAAACCTAGAACCGAAAAATCAAATGCGGCACTCTGCTTAGCTTTATGGAGTTTTTTTAAGAACTTATTTGCATTCGCTGGTGCTTCTCCTAAGCCATAAGTAGAGGTAACGACAAGAAGATGGTGCTCATGTTGTTGTGATTTATAGTTGTTGAGATAGTCTAAAAATACTGACTTTCCATTCAAAATAAGGAGGTCATAAATGGACCGCGCAAAGCGCATTGTATTTCCATTTTCAGAGCCGACCAAAATAATAAATTCACTCTCACTATTTTCGGAGGAACTTAGTTTTTTATGTTTGAGTCTTTTTAGGCTAATCTGTAAACCGGAGAAAATGAAAAATAAAATACTACAGCAGGCCATACAAAGTATGACAGACCACGAAATACTTCCCTTACCTGTATGCACAGCATAACTCCAAACTCTAAACTTCTGCTGAAAACCAAAATTAAATGTACTGATGACCTCACCCGTGAATTGGTTTATAACTACATCGCTATCCTTGGTTTTAATTTGGAAATGATCTCCATCTTCAGGAAATGGTGAAAATGGGAACACCAAGGATTCTAGCTCAGCCAATGAGACATTCTTAAAAAGAGACACGTCAGAAGCCTTTACAGGACTAAATTGATTTAAATCATTTTGGACTGCCGAATGCACAGGGGCTTGCTCTCCTGGAACGATCTCGAAACGTTCTAGGCTCAGGTAAACCCCAGATAATGCAATTAAAACGATTGCCAGCACAAAAAATCTTGAAAGCTGAGCATGCCAATAGGTATAAAAATCCTCTTTACTAATCTTTTTGAAAATATTTACAAAGCTTCCCTGACGCCTAACCAGTAAAGCCAAGCCAGTAACAGCAATAAAGAATAAAAGCAGCGAAGAAATACCAACAACGATTCGACCTGTTTTCTTTAATAATAGTGAACGGTGAAATATTCGGGTGAGACTATACAGGCGTGATTCTTTTTTGGGTGGTGACACCTGGTCCGCGGTAATGGGATTAACATAAATTGTTTCTGCCTTACCGTCATTCGTAAGCAGTGAAACCTGAGCAAGACCTTGCTTCATTTCGATTGAATAAGTTTCCTTGTACTTACTCTCTAATGAATCACATAGTTGGGATACTGAAAATGAATCTAAATCACCAAACTGGTTATTTCTGTTTTCTTGTTCAATAGATGAGAATGACAATATCGCTCCACTTACAGAAGCTCCTATTAGAAAAAAAACACTAATGCAGGCCAAGAAAAAATGACTGAACCTCCAAACAGAAAGGATCATTGAACCGCTATAAATCTTACATATCTCACGTAACCCTTCCCTTCAAGTTTTTTAGAGAGGTTAGACTTGTTCAAACGTATTTCAAGGTCTTTTTCATGATATTCTTGATTCTCGACGGCACTTTCAAACCTAAGACGGTACCCCCTATTAATTTTATCCTTGTCAAGATTCAAAATACACATTGCCCTTTCTCCTCCACCTACTGTGGCACCTGTGATACCATCTAACTTCGTCCTTTTTTTTCCATAAAATTTCCACCAAGAACTCATTTCATAGTACCACTCAGTGTCATCACCCAAAACATATAATGTTTTTTCATAATCGCCCTTAGGATTTATTAATGATACAATTACATAAGCGCCTTCGCCTTTGTAATTCTTGATTTGAATCATACACTTATACTGCACCTCAGTTGAAGGCATATCACTTGCTGTGAGAACGGATATAAATATTGCCAAGCTGAAATAGATAAATAACTTTTTCATTTTATGGAATTAAAATTTTCAAATCTTTCGTGTTCTTATTCATTAGCTCATTTTCCATGGCTAATTCGTATGCATTTTCACCGAACCCAGTTCGTATATTCTTATCTGCACCCGCCGCCAACATACTGCTAATAAAATTAATATTTTCTCCGCTCATAGCAGCCAAATGCAATGCGGTCATACCATCATTATTTTTGGCATTGATATCTACACCATGCTTTAAGAGCAACTCTATAAGGTCCTTATCCTCGTGCTCAACAGCTATATGAAGTAAATTAGACCCCTCACTATCAGTTATGCTAAAATCGGCTTTATTCAATTCGCACAAGGTCAATGCCTGAAGATTTTTTCTTTGCACTGCGATTGTCAAAGGAGTCATTCCTTCATGATCCTTTTGGTTTATGGAAACACCGTTTTCAATAAGATAACTCAAAAGTGAAGTATCTTTATTTGATTTAAACAGTTGGTGTAGTAAATTTTGATCTTGTTTGTTCCTTGCTTTGATGTCAAGACCTAGAGATTCTAAATATTTATAGAGGGGGAGCTTATTTGGTTTTCGGCGCATGCCCTTGGCGGCATAAAAAAGTGCAGCATCATTGTTAACCCTTGGATCCATATCTAAATCTAAAAGATGCGTCATCATAAACATATTTCCAGATTTAGAAGCATATACAAAAGCATTGTTCCCCATACTATCTGTTGTAGCTATGCTCAATCCTTTATTTGTAAAATACGCGATTTGTTGCTCATTTTCAATAAATGAAGATAGCAACAGCAATGGATTGGCTCCATCATTATTGAACTCCTCTGACAGTTTACTTCCCTGTTGAATACACAAGTCGTAAATTTCCGTGTTTAGCTGTCCGGTAACGGCGCAGAAGTTTACTAGGCTGTAACCGTGGCTATCGATAATATCCGTTCTTGCCCCTTTCTCCAAAAGATACTTCATAAGTGCTAACTTGTTTTTATAAGCAGCCCAGAATATATAGGTCCGTCCATCGTGTGTAAGTTTATTTACACCATTACCTTTCTGCGTCAAAAGGTATTTAATGATTTCATCATCTGTATCCTCTAAAATAGACCAACCGATTGCGTCAAAGTCATAACGGTCCAACTCAGATGGATTATGCCCTTCTGCAATATCAAATTTTACTTTTTCGAGCGTCGGTTTTTCCTTCCAGTAGGACCTTGATAAAAATATATTTTCAGCCTGCCCTAAAAAAGTATGAGCTAGCATAGTGACGGTAATCAAAACGGCTATTTTTTTTATCATAAATCTTGTAATTCAAATTTAGGAGCTCCCTTTTGGCCTTGGTCGTTGTAAAAATCAATGAACCGAAGTTTAAAAAACATCTCATTACTTGTTTCGATGACATAGCTTAGATTATCTACAATGGTAAACTGACTCAAATCAAAATCATAGGATTTCCAATCGTATCCAATCGTATTGATATCTGATGAAAAGTCATAAACTCCTGCAATTTCATAAGTAATCTCGTCAAACGGAATTGCTTCCTCCTGTGCGCAGACCGTATTATAACGATTCAGCAATACACCAGTCACCAAGTAAGGCAGCGTTGGGTTTTGAAAAACATGCGTGTATTGCGTAAACAATAGGTCCCATTCATTTTTGTTAGGCTCAATATCAATAACTGAATTGGTGTTGAACGAATACGATTTAAAATTAATATCTGGATCTTTATTGATTGTAATGGTTTCATCTTCTGAACCATCAAGATTGGCTGAGCGCAAAGAAAAGGTTTCATCTTCATTAAATTCTAACATAATTTTTTTGAATCCCAAGGGGACACCTGCTTCATTATATCCTCGGTCAATAAGGTAAACGTGGTTAAGGTTGCGGTAGTCTCCAATCGCGGAACTATCGAGTAAGCCAGTTTGTAGATCCCAGTTCCATACTGCATCATCTGTATTATTAACTGATGCAAAATCAACCTCTCCTAAATCAGCTGCTGCTGCGGCAAGAGAGCTGTTCAAAAGCACATGCCACCCCCCTGCTTCACATTCAAATGACAAATCCCAATCCGTTTTTTGATTCGTGCTTACAACACTATTAGATGCTAAATCATAGTATACTTGAAGGCCATAGGTAGTCCCTAGCTCAACTTGACCTTCAATTATATCTCCTTGAACATGTGGAAGAACGGGAGACTCCTCTTTAAGACAACCACTGAGCAAAACAACAACAGCGGAAAAAAAGCAAATATGCTTTATCGCATTCATATTTTAAACTTTAAGGCACAAAATACGCTCCTTCCCCAGTTCATGGAAATCGAACCGCTATTGTCCGAGTGAACTCCACCTGTACCATACGTACTCACAACATCTTGGACATTTAAAATGTTTTTAACACCAAGTGTGAATATAATTTTATTATTCACAAATTTTTTGGTCATATTAAAGTCCATTTGATTGTATGCCTCGATTAATGACTCTGATATCTCGTCTCCACTAATGAAGAAACCATTTCGTTTACCATTGTACTTAAAGAATAAAGATAAACTGTAATTATGTTTACTACTGTTGTAGGTCGTGTTGAAACGACATTCGGGACTAAAATTGTATGACGGAACATCGTCGTAACTTCTTGCTAAATTATTAAAACGGCCAATATATGAAATGCCTGCATTTAAAGATAGGCCTTTGTATTTTATCCCGGCATTGACTTGGTTTCCAAAGGTGCTGTATTCACCAATATTTATATAGGTATACTGTTGTGGATCAGTTGGTGAGATAGCAAGGGTTATCAAATTATCAAGATCGTTATAGAACAAACCAATATCCACATTTAAATTCAACCTAGATCGTTTTTTACTATATGAAATATCAGCTGTGAAATTATCAGAGTATTCAGCATTTAAGTCTTGGTTACCAACGATATTATGATTTATATCTACAAAATCAAAATACAATTCTTTTAAGGAAGGTGCCCTAAAGCCTTTTGCATATGAAGCTCGAAAGACGAATGATTTTAGGCTATATTTTAAATTCACTGAAGGTACAATAGGTGCATTGTATTGAGAATTATAAGCAACTCTTACCGCAGGCCGTATGACTAGGTCTTCAAAAAGTGTAATTTCAGAGCTTCCAAACATAGCAAAATCCATCTGTTCTTTATCTATGCCTTCAATTCTCTTTCCTGATGCGGTTTCTAAAGAAACATCATATCCTAGTTGGAAATTATAAAAGCGATTCAGATGGTTTGTATTCCAAGTACCACGACTCATTAAAAGGTCAAATTTTGTCGTATCCTGTGAGCCTTCCGTTTGACTCAACTCTTGTTCTAATGTAGTAAGGTCCTTTACGAAAGTGTTTTTAATGCGCTTAAAATCATTATATGCGGCCTTTACATTTAATGCACTTCGGTTCTTAAAGGTATACCTGAGATCAAATCCGCCATCGACTCGCCAAGAATTATAGTAATCATCAAATGCAATCTCTTCATAAGGAGGTCTTGGCAATCCCCTATTTGTAATCTTCTCATTGAAATATGATAAATATGGGGAAAAAGAAAAATTACTTTTTGTATAATGATAACTTAGTCGTGAAAAATATTGTTCTTTTGGTTTCCACTGCTTGTAACGAAATGAATCGGCTGGTCTAGATTTGGGGAATTCAAAGAAATCATCATTGGCATTCCAACCATCGAAAAAATTTCTGCCTAAAGATAATATAACACCGCTATTTCCCTCTTTGATCGAAACTGAACCATCCACATTGTATTGACCAATATTTTCATAGTACGAATTTAAAGTTGATGATACTCCGTCTTTTTTACTTTTTTTTGAAATAAGATTGACTGTGCCTGCAAGCGCATCAGTTCCATAATTAACTGACAAAGGACCTTCAA
>TARA_B100001057_G_scaffold497895_2_pt1 | contig 11737 bp, 10 predicted proteins | sample TARA_B100001057 | Tara Oceans TARA_B100001057 (sample SAMEA2621839) | marine metagenome | biome: marine biome (ENVO:00000447); feature: surface water layer (ENVO:00002042); material: "saline water (ENVO:00002010), including plankton (ENVO:xxxxxxxx)" | depth 5 m | reverse complement strand
CTCTAGCCTCGTGCATACGTCCTAAAACGATTGCAGCATCCCGTCCGTTGTAACGGGGTGATGGGTCATATTGTTTGAAAGAGCCTTCATGTTCTTCGTCTACGATAATTAAACCTAAATTTTGAAAAGGTAAAAATACAGAGGAACGTGCGCCTAAAATAATTCTGAATTCGTGAGCATCATCTTGTAGTACTTTATTCCAAATCTCTACCCGCTCATTTTGATTGAACTTTGAGTGATACACACCTATCTTTTCTCCAAAATAGGCCGCCAAGCGTTGTATCAGTTGAGTGGTTAAAGCGATTTCGGGAAGTAAAAATAAAACTTGTTTACCCTGATCAAGCTGGTCTTGAATGAGCTGTACGTATAGCTCCGTTTTACCTGAGCCTGTAACACCATGAAGTAGGGTTACCTTGTGCTTTAGCATTGCCTCTTCGACCTGTCGTAAGGCTGTTGATTGCGCTGCTGTAAGTTTTTTGAATGCTAAGTTTTTTCCTTGGTCCAATCGGATTCTATCAATTTGAAATCGTTCAACACTTAGTATGCCCTTTTTCTCTAAAGTTGCGAGTGCGGATGCACTAATTCCATCATCTAAAAGTATTTTTTTTTGAATTGGAAAATAGCCATTTTCTTTCTCGGCAATTTTAATGATATGCATCAAGGCATCGAATTGTTTACTAAGCCTTGAATTATTCTCGAGCTCTTCAAAAATAATATTCAGATTATTTTCATTTTGGAACTGTGCTTTTAGCTGATAACAAATTGATGTTTTCGCAGCATATCTTTGTTTGATTTCTTCCTTTGAAATTATAATTCTCTTTTCAATCAGAGTTTTTACAATGGGTTGAACTGTTTGAATACAGAGAAATTCAGAAAGTTCTTTAAGATTACAGCCTCCCTTGTTTTCAAGATATTCTACGATTTCTTGGCTTCGGTCATCAAGCATGTCAACCCCGGATTCAAAATCTGGATGTAATAAAATATTCGTTTCACTTCCCAGCTTAAAATTCGCTGGTAAGGCGGCATTCATGACCTCTCCAATTGCGGCCATATAGTATTGGGAAACCCACTTCCAAAACGTTAATTGTTTTTTTGTGACGATGGGTGAGTGGTCCAGTACTGCCTCTATATACTTTGATTGATAATTTTTTGGAACATTCTCATGAATATTGACCACAATAGCCGTTTGTAGCTTGTTTTTCCCAAAGGGAACAATCACCCGAAGGCCAATCCCTACCTCATCATTCATTTCGAATGGTATTCTGTAAGTGAACGCCTTATGAATAGGGACGGGCAGAATCACATCAGCAAATAAGGTGCGCCGATTCGACATTATGGTGTGCGTAAATTAATTACATGCAAAGCTCTCTTCGTTCCCCAAAACATTATCAGCAGGGTGCTTGGAGCAGAATTGCAGGAGCCCGGTGATAGGCCCTTCACAAAGTTCTTGCGTACTTTTCTTATCAATCGCCCGAATGAAAGCTTGTTGGGGTGAAATGTAAAATGGTCTATATGTCTTAATAGTCTGAATTGAAGAGAAAATGCCAATGACGCGGTAGTCATTTGTTACCTCAAGGTTTGTGTAAGTTGGTTTGTTCTGGGCCAAAGAGCTCGAGGGCTGATTTACAGTAATGTAATTGTTTAGGTCCTCCGACCCTCCAGTAACTGTTACTTCAAAACCAAGAAAGTTACGCTCATCTATTAGCGCATCATCTGTGACATTGCTGTTGACAAGGTTATAGAAGGTAACGCCATTTGCAGAAAATGTTTTTGATGTATTAGGCAACACATCAGATTCCCCAATTCGCCAACCGATTGTTTTCACACTTGGTTCTGTTGCTATATACTCGGCGATTCTAATTCCTAATTCGGCATTTACAACGTGTGCACTTCCAGTGTTTGAAATGGTTACACTTGTCGCTTTATATTCTCCAGGGTTACTTGCAAATTTGAAGGTGAAATTTTGAGAGGTTGCCGTAGTTGTCATTCCATTGACTAGGTTTGTTATTCCTGTCACTTCAAATTCTCCTGAATTGATGACCGCTTTCAATCGGTATTGGTTGTCAGGATTCAATGAGCTCATCATTTGGTTCGGTGAAGTCTGAATAGTTCCGAAGGCCCCCGAGCTTGATATGGTGGTTGGGAGCGTTTTGAAATAATAGACCTTTTGGAATGGGGCATAAAAAACACCATTGGTGTCTTTATTTTCTATAAGTGTATCTTTCAAGATCCAGGTCCTTAAAACAGTTCCCCCTTGAATTTCTTCAATGCTTGCATCTACGACATCGAAATAACTAGAGTCCTCTATTTGGGCAATTTCCAATGCATTCCCAGGACCTATAAAAGCCCGCGTTATTTTCACATAATGCATTGAGTCACTGTGATCAAGTAGACCATAGACCACTACCGTTTCTTTGAAGTCCCCAATTAAATCTATCTTTTCATTACAGCTACAAAGAATGGCGAATGTCGCAAATGCAAAAATAAATTTCATCATGGGCTTAGAATTTCCAATAGTTCAACCTCAAATATAAGAAGACTATATGGTTTTATACCGCTTCTTGGATCTGGGTTTGCACCATAAGCCAGCTCGTGCGGAATGTAAAATATGAATTTACTTCCGGGCCTCATAAGTTGAATACCCTCAGTCCACCCTGGTATAACCTGATTTAGTCCGAACTCTGATGGGGTTCCGCGTTCATATGAACTATCGAAAGTTTCTCCTGACAGCAGAGTCCCTTTATAGTTGACTTTCACACGTGAAGAGGCTGTAGGGTTTTTTCCTTTTCCTTTTTTTAAGACTTTATATTGAAGCCCAGAAAATGTTTGTACCACACCTTTTTTTCCCTTATTTTCTTTTAAAAATTCAATTCCTTCTTTTTCAAATTCTTCAATGGAAACTTTATATTTTTCATCCATTTGAGTTTTGAGTTTAGCAAATAATAATTTCACACTGATGGAATCGTCTCTAAATACATTTCTAAAACTAAGCCCATCGCTAAAACCCATTTGAACAATTCCCATATTGATAAGATCTGTGGCTTGAAGGTCGCTAAACATTTTTTGAATTTCACTTCTATTCAGTCGACCAACACTCTGTGCACATCCATCTGAAAAGCCCTTATCTTTTCTAAGGTCAACGGAAGACATATAAGACTGAACCATCATCATGCAGCTATCAACTGAATAGGTCTCGACATCATCATTGAATCCTTTTGCAATTAGCGTTTTGTCTAATTTTGAAAATACAGTATCATTTATAAACGGCTTGGACATTTCAAAACCAAGTGTATAAGATATGCTATCACGTTCAGATGACATGGTAACGTCACTATTTTTATAAATGGATTTCGATGTTTCAGTCGAGTCTTCTTCCCTGGCAGATCTTGTTGCATCCTCTGAACAGGAAGCAAAAAGAATTCCAGTAATTATCAATAGTATTATTTTCATTTTATTTCAATCAATTCTACATCAAATATTAATGCGCTGAATGGCTTTATTGGTCCTCCCGGGTGTGGGTTAGCACCGTATGCTAATTCTTGTGGGATATATAATCTATATTTCGCTCCTTTCGACATCAACTGAAGTGCTTCTGTCCATCCCGGAATAACTTGATTCACTCCAAAACTTGCTGGTGTTCCTCTTTCCGTTGAGCTATCAAAGACTGTTCCATCAATCAATGTACCATGGTAATGCACTGTTACGGTATCCGTAGCTCCGGCCTTATCACCTGTACCTTCCTTTATAATTTCATATTGCAGTCCAGTTTCAGTAGACAAAACTCCTTCTTTATTCTTATTTTCTTCCAAAAAGGCAATTCCCTGTGCCTTGATTTCACCATACGCGGCAGTATTCGCCTCTTCTAGATAGGTTTTGATTAGTCCATTCGCCTCTTGTGGATTTATTTTAAGTTCTCTTTGTTCAAAAACATCTTGAATTCCATCTTTTAGGAAATTAAGATCTAATGAGCTCAGTTGTTGGCTTTTTAAACTTTCGGCAATACTTAAACCTACCGCGTAACTTACTTTGTCTTTTAATTCTTGCATTATTGTGTTTTAAGAGGCACGAAGGTACACAAAATTCGAAGCTTTACCATAGAAATTGCATTGCAAAATACAATGTAACCCTTACTTGATTATTGCGTAAATGAGCGTATGAAACAAGAGCATTCTTTTTCTTATGAGCTCCATGAAAATTGGAAAGAGCTAGCTGTTCAGGATCAAATATTGATCGATCGAGCTTTTGAGGCGATGCAATCGGCTTATGCTCCTTACAGTAATTTTAAAGTGGGTGCCTCTGTCCGTTTGGATAATGATGCAATTGTTACGGGAAGCAATCAAGAGAATTCTGCTTATCCCTCTGGATTGTGTGCAGAGCGTGTAGTGTTATTTCATGTCGGTGCGAATTATCCAAAACAAGTAGTTCAAACAATTTGTATTGTGGCGGAAGGTGATTTGATTCCTTCAAAGAAGTTGTTGTCTCCCTGTGGAGCATGCAGACAAGTGATGCTTGAAACCGAAAATAGACAGAAAAATAAGATGCGGATCATTATCGTGAACCAAGATAATAGGACACTTATTCTCAAAAGTGTCATTGATCTTTTGCCCTTCGGATTTAGTGCAGGTCATTAAATCATTTTCCATTAGGTTTTGGAGCTTGTCGTAACTATCTTTGTGGACTTAAAATTTAGTTATGATCAATTGGTTTACCGTTAAATTAAAATACACAAAACAGCTTGAGGACGGAACCCTTAAACGAGTTACAGAACCATATTTGCTTGCCGGGATGACTTTCACGGATGCTGAGGCAAGAATATATGAAGAGCTGGGTACTAGTATTAGTGGAGAATTTTTGGTAACTGGAATTACACGAACTGATATTCATGAAATTTTCCCTTTGGATGGTAGTAATGTTTGGTATAAGTGTAAAATATCCTATGAAAGTGCTGATGCGGACGGTGGAAAGAATAAAAAAATCAATCAATTTATTTTAGTTGAAGCAAGCACAGTAAAGGAAGCGTATGATAACTTGGCGGATAATATGTCAAATTTGATGGTTGACTATAAAGTTATCTCTGTGGCTGAGTCTCCAATTGTTGAGGTTTTTTACCCAAATGAAAGCGTTAAGAGGAACGAACCCAAAGAAGTTAAATTGGGTGGGGGTTTGTCACCGAATACTGATTTTAATCCAAACGTAGAAACTGAGGTTGTAGATGAATTAGATAACAATGAGTAAGCACCTAGACCGCCTAAGGGACGAACATAAAGATTTTGATTTAAATGCCTTGAACGATTCATTTGCGAAGGACCCTTTTAAGGCTTTCCAAGAATGGTTTGATTATGCTTGTAGCTCTAACCAACCGGAACCCAATGCTTTTTCACTGTGTTCTGTTAATTCGGAAATCAATCAGCCGTCAAGTAGAATTGTTTATCTTAAGGAGCTACGGAGAGAAGAATTTGTTTTTTACACAAATTATGAGAGCCATAAATCTGATGAGATTAGTGAAAATTCACGGGTAAGTATGCTGTTTTTTTGGCCAGGTCTGCAACGTCAAATTCGCATTCAGGGTTTTGCATCAAAAATACCGTCTGAAGAAAGTGACAGATATTTCAGTTCCAGACCACGCTCGAGTCAATTGGGTGCATGGGCTTCAGATCAATCACGACCACTTGCGTCAAGAGTAACCTTGGAACAAAAGCTGAAAGACCTTGAGAAAAAATTTCCAGAACAAATTGCTCGACCGGATTTCTGGGGCGGTTTTGGGATATCTCCTTATCGATTTGAATTTTGGCAGGGTCGACCTTCTAGATTACACGACAGAATTGTGTTTGAAAAAGAAGAGCATTTATGGGTTTCACATCGAATTAACCCTTAAACAATTGGAACCTACCTGTATCAGCTATAAAAGTGGATTGAGATTGGTTTACCTCCACAAGCCCAGTGAGGTAGCACATGTCGGTTATTTCTTTAGAGCTGGGAGTCGTTTTGAAAATCAAAACCAAACTGGTTTGGCTCATTTTTTAGAACATTGTGTATTCAAAGGCACAAAAAAACGGAATGGGATTCAAACCATTTCCCGTATTGATGAGGTCGGGGGAGAACTAAACGCATACACTGCTAAAGAAGAACTATGTTTGCATGCATCATTTCCTAAAGCCCACACTGAGAGAGCAATTGAGCTTTTGTCAGATATCTCAATTAATCCAATTTTCACAAAAAAAGAGGTTGAAAAAGAGAAGGAAATTATTTTTGATGAGATCAATTCCTATTTAGACAGTCCCTACGATAAAATTTTTGATGACTTTGAGGAGGAGTTGTTCAAGGGACATGCTTTGGGGAATAATATTTTAGGTGTAAAAGCAGATTTAGAAAATTTGAATAAAACAGATCTTGAAGGATTTGTAAAAGATTATTTTTCAAAAGAAAATCTAGTTGTTTCCTTTGTAGGAGATATTTCACTTAAGGTGATTGAACGCATGCTTAGAAAGCATCTTGATACCATGCCCGAAAAAGGTTCGCCAGTAGAAATAGATTCATTTTCTGGATACAAACCATTTCATATTTTTCGCAAGGAAGCCAATTATCAGGCACATCTTGTAATGGGCGGAATGGCGCCTAGCTATTTTCATGAAAATAGAACGGCCATGGCCATGCTGATGAATATGATTGGTGGACCTGCGATGAATGCGACGCTAAATATTTCACTGCGCGAACGCCACGTTTTGGCCTACAGTGTTGAGGCAAATTATGTGCCATACGCAGATGTTGGATTTTGGCAGATATATGTTGGTTGTGAGTCTAAGAATATTAAAAAATCAATTAAGCTTATTGAAAAAGAATTAGATCGATTGCAAAAGAAACCAATCAGTGCTGCAAAGCTAACAAAGGTAAAGCAGCAGTTTAAAGGTCAGCTTGCATTGAGTATGGATGTGAATTCAAGTCTTATGCATAGTTTAGGAAAGAGCTTTCTCGCTTTTGGGCAAATTGATACCATCGATGAGATACATAAAAGGATTGATAAGATTAGCGCTGTCGAACTTCAAAATCTGGCGCTGACATTTATGCAAAAATCACTGGTTTCTTCTTTGGTCTTTGACTTAAAGGATTAGTTTCTTTCACCGAATATGGAGCTTCCGATGCGAATCATCGTACTCCCTTCATCTATGGCTGTTTTGTAGTCTCCGCTCATCCCCATAGATATAATGTCAAAATTTTCTCGAGCACTGAAATGATTCTCTTTTAACCCCTCGTGAATTTTTTTGAGCTTTTGAAATTCGCCTTTAATTTTTTCTTGATTCTTCGTAAACGTTGCCATACCCATTACCCCTCGAATCGCGATGTTATTGAGCATTTTATATTCTTCTGAACTCAATAAAACATCTGCCTCCTCTACTGAAAGACCAAACTTTGTTTCTTCGTCCGCAATATAGAATTGAAGAAGTACGTCAATAATTCTATTAGATTTTAAGGCTTGTTTATTGATTTCTTTTAGTAGCCTAAAACTCTCCACACCGTGAATCAAAGATACAAAAGGGGCAAGGTACTTTACTTTATTTCGTTGTAAGTGTCCAATAAAATGCCATTCAATCTCTTTTGGTAGAACCTCCCATTTTGCAAACATTTCTTGCACCTTATTTTCACCAAAGATTCTCTGGCCCGCATCAAAGGCTTTTTGTAGATCTTCGACAGGTTTGGTTTTAGAAACAGCAACAAGCACAACATGCTCGGGTAGCTCTTTTTTAAATTTATTGAGGTTGGAGGCAATCATTATTTTATGTTGTAGATGGTCAGACCGCTTCGAAGTTTTGGTTCAACCCAGGTTGATTTTGGAGGCATATATAACCCTGCGTCGGCTACAGCTTTTATTTGATTGATAGAAATTGGATAAAGCATAAATCCCAGTACAAAATTTTTCTTCTTCAACTCTTTTGCGAATGCTTGTGCACCAAAAGTGCCTGGTAAAAAGTCTATGTCCTCGCTTGTTTTTAAATCTTTAATACCTAATATTGGCTTCAAAATCAGCTCAGTTAATAAGCTCGGATCTAAAGACTTTACGGGGTGGTTTTCATCAATTAAATTTTGGTTAATTCGAAGCGCGTACCAAATGTCATTGATCAGGAAATGCATGCTATGGTTCGTCTCGGGGGCCATTCCTTCATCGATCTTTTTGATGGTTCCCAATGCACTTATTTTAGCTAAAAAGTCTTCTGGTTTGAGGCCATTTAATGACTTTACCATTCGATTGAATGAAATTATGTTAAGTTGCTGTTCTTCAACAAAGTAGGCAAGGAAATTTTTAGAGTTCACATATTGATTTCCTTTTGATTGGTACAATCCTGCAGATGAAGCAGATCTGTGGTGACCATCGGCGATATAAATCTCTTTTATCGGTTCAAAATATGCTTGCATATCACTGGAATGGTCATTCGACATAATCCAAAGTTCATGCTTTATTTTGTCAGTCGTTGTGAATTCATATTCCGGACGGTCCCTTGAAATAATTTCAATTAAATCTTGAATATTATTGTTTCCTGAATAAGATAAAAGTACTGGTTCTGCATTATAACCGACGACATCTAGGTAATGCTCAAATACTGCCTCTCTAGTTGTTAATGTCGCTTCATGAATTTTTATTTTTTTTGCTAAATATTCTTCAACACTTGCACCCGCAATAACACCAATGCATGAATGATTTTCCGAGGTTTGTTTATATAAATAGAGTTTTGGTTCAGCATCTTGTATAAGTATACCATCTTGCACAAATTGATCATATCCCTTTTTTACAAGCTCAAATCTTTCTGTTGAATTGGATTTCGTTTTTTTAGAATGATCAAATTCAGGGTTAATAATGTTAAGTAAGGTCCATGGGTTGCTTTCCATTTTTGCCTTCAAAACATTTTTTTTGTAGGAGTAATAGGGTCGGGTTGCTACAAGATGAGCCTTGTCTCGAACAGGTCGAAGCGCTTTAAATTTCGCGATTACCGCCATAGTTAAAATTTATAACTCATCCCAAAGCTTGGAAGCAAAGGAAATTGATAGATTTCTTCGCTCGTGACTCTGTTGACATAAAATATGTTATTTCGATCGTAAGCATTGGTAACGCTTCCAACAAGCTCTAAAACAGTTTTGTTTTTGAATTTAAATTTCTTTTTGATGGTCACATCTAATCTGTGATAGTAAGGTAACCTTTGGCTGTTAAATTCTCCCAATAATGTTGAAATGTTATCACTGTTATTGGTAATTGGATCTGAGGTAACTCCTCCTGAGAAATCTTCCGGTTGGTAATAACCCGCTGTCGGTGTAAAGGGTAAACCTGAACCAAGGTTCCATCTCACATTGATATCAATGTCATTTTTTTCACCGAAAACATAAGACGCAACGACATTTATATTATGCCTTCGGTCAAATACTGGGAAGTATTCATTGAAGCCATCCCATCGTACATTGTGCCCATAAGAATATACGCCCCACAAAAATAAGCGTGCGTGTTTTAGGGGCATACCCCATAAATGTAATTTATCTTTACTGTACTTAATTAAGAAATCAGCCCCTAAAGATTGACCGGATTCAATAATGAAATCTTTCTTGAATACATCGTCAATTAACTCAAAAGCGGCGACATCTTCATATAGCTTATTTTGATTGATGTTACTGAGCTGTGAAAAGTATTTGTAATATCCTTCTATGTTTACTGTGATATTTTTACCGAGGTCAACTTCAATTCCGGCAATGCCATGCCAAGCATATTGTAGTCCGTTGTTTACCTGTCTCGTATTACCAAATTGGTTGACAAACTGATCTTGTACATTTGTAGGCGCACTCAACAAACCGTTAAATAGGTTGATGATATCTTTATCAGAAGATGCAGAGGTGAAGTTTTGTGAAAAACGACCACCTGAAAATTTGAATCGAATGTTTTCAGAAGCATTGTATTTTGCACCAATTCTCGGTTCAAGTGATATCGTATTTAGAGAAGCATACACTTGTGCACGCATTCCAGTTTGTACAACCCATCTCTTAAATACGCCTCTGTAGTTAAAATAGCTTCCAATTTCTGTGGTAAAGTTTTCGTCTTCAATTTTTCGTCCAACTTCATTAAATGTGGTATACCTTGTATTGAAGCCATTTAAATTAAAACCATAATTAATTTCACTTTCATTTTTCAAGAAGATGCTAAAATCAAAACCTAAATCAAAACCCCCAATACTTGAGGTGCGAGGTTCTAATTCTGCTTCGGTAAAGGTTGTGGTAAAATTGCTTCCATTTACGTGTCCTCTTATGAAAATTGGAGAACCACTAGGTACAAGTAGAAAATTGATTCCACCACCTGCTGCATTCCAATTTAAATCTGCAATATCATAATTAACACTATCCTGATTGCTAAAACCAAAGGCACTGAATTTACTTCCTCCATCACCAGTAAACGTTACTTTTCCATATAAATCTGTAAAATTAAAGGGCAAGCCATTTCCTTCGTTTATATTTGGATATAATGCCTCAGAAGTCACATCCAAAAGACTTTTTTTAGCTGAAAAAACATAAGAACCTGCCCGAGGTGATTCGCCTCTTTTTTTACCTAGCGGTCCTTCTAGAACTAGCTTTCCCAAGAAAGGTGATGCCGAAGCTTTTCCCGAAAATTTCTTTCTATTTCCATCTCGATATGTGATGTCCATGATTGAGGAAATTCTACCACCATACTTTGATTCAAATCCACCCGTATATATGTCTACGTTTTTAATCAATTCCGTCTCGAATATGGAAAAGAAGCCAATGGAGTGGAAGGGGTTGTAGATCGTCATTCCATCTAGTAATATTTTATTTTGAATGGGTGTACCACCGCGCACGTATAGCTGTCCTCCCTGGTCTCCTGTAGTAATTACACCTGGTGTTACAGAAAACGCTCCGACAATATCATTTTCAGCACCATAGCTAGGAATTCTCTCTAGCCCCTCTTTACTTATCTTTAATTTTGAAATCTCAATTTTGGTTCTTTTCGTTTTGCTTTCCGCAGAAACTTTAACTTCGTCAAATTGTTGAACGGATTCCAACATTTTCAGCTCAAACTTTATATCAATAATATTTCTCCCACTGGTTAGATCAATATTTTGGACTTCTTCGACATATTTGAAGTTGTCTACCTTAATAAGGTAGCGTTCTCTCTTGAGCTTAGGGATTTGAAAGAACCCATTCAAGTCAGTTACTGCTCCTGCTACGGTAGAACTGTCTTCTCTCAGCAACTTTACCTTTTCGTATGCCAATGGTTCTCCGTTCGATTGGTCATACACAAAACCTCTGACTGTTTTGGTTTGGCCAAAAATTTGGTTTGAAAACAATAAAAGGGAAACGCAAAGGATAAGGTTCTTCATAGTATAGTGATGTAGGGTGCAAATTTAGTGAATTGTTTGCAATTTTGAGTGGTGTGCTAAATAACTACCTTTGAGCAGTAATTTACACCTAAAATATGACACCATGGATATGGAATTGAATAGAATTGAAGCACCCTATGTATTTGAATTAAACACGAAAAATGATTTGTCTTTGGTACTCGATTCTTCTGCGGATTTAGAGGGAAAGAATAAGGGTATGACCCCTATGCAATTGCTTCTTGGTGGTTTAATGGGATGTATGTCCATTGATGTAATACTTGTGCTAAAGAAACAAAAAATAGTACCGAAGGTTTACCGCGTGGAGGCAGATGCTAAAAAGAAAGAGGGTGTTCCTACCCCCTTTGAACAAA
>TARA_B100001057_G_scaffold60649_1_pt1 | contig 11745 bp, 8 predicted proteins | sample TARA_B100001057 | Tara Oceans TARA_B100001057 (sample SAMEA2621839) | marine metagenome | biome: marine biome (ENVO:00000447); feature: surface water layer (ENVO:00002042); material: "saline water (ENVO:00002010), including plankton (ENVO:xxxxxxxx)" | depth 5 m | reverse complement strand
ACAAACGCAACTACTTGGTTCGAGGGTACTGTTTTATATGAAGTAGCTGCAACTAATCCTGGTGGTTCTGCTTCAAAAGCTAAAAGAGCATTTGTTTTAGATGTAGATAATGTAAACGATGTTCAAGTTTATGTGAAAAACGTTGCAATATTTGATCAAAATAACGATGGTGTTCCTGCTCTTGTTGCAGTTGACGACTTGTTTACTGCTGGAGGTTCAACTACTGATGTAAAAAATATTCTTGCTAGTTCACAAAACGTTGCTAGAGCTGCTGCTGAAGGTGTTACATTCTCTGTTGCTACAGGTGGTAACTCGACTGCAGTTCTTGAGATTGGTACTGCTTTAAACTCAACTGTATGGGAGACTTCTAATGCTACTGCTTCTCTTATTAACATGAACGCTAGTGATACATTATCACTTACTGTTGGTAACGATACTGTTACAGTTGCTGCTCCTGTAATTACTTCTACAAATGCTGCTGTTGGTGCCGTTGGTGGAGTAGCTACTACTGTTGGTTATACTAAAACAATTGCTGTTGCTACTGCTATTAAAACTGCATGGGATGCTGCTGTAACTGCTTCTCCAAATTTATTTGAGTTTGGTGCAATTACTTTAGCTTCAAGTACTCATGTAGCTCTTGATGGTATTAAAATGACAATGACAGCTCTTGATAAAGGAAGTGGTGGATCAGAACAAACAATTGCCTTATCAATTACTGATGCTGGTGCAGATTCAACTGCTGGTGCTTCTAAGTATGGTATATTGCCATATATTGCGGGCCCAACTGCGTCTACTGGTGATAATAAATCATCAGGTCCTGACTTAGTTTTATCATTTGAAGAAACTAACGCTGGTGTTGCTGCTAACACGATAGGTTTACCTTCTACTTCAGCTGCTTCTGAAACTTATGGTACTGCGACAATTTCATATGCTTTTAAAACTGCTGCTTTAACAACACTGCACAGTAATTATTATGCAAATGCAACTACTGGTAAAGCAACATCTACTGATTCTCATCCAGATGAGTCTTGGTCAGACGTTACACAGCCAGAAAATGATGTAGCTTCAACAGGTGCTGTTGCTAAGAGTAGATTAGGATGGCTATAATTTAGCTTGATTTAATCAATTAAAAATTAAGGCTTCTCAAATGAGAAGCCTTTTTTTTTATTCATATATTTATAAAAAAAAGATTGTATTCAAGGCTTTTTATCTTTTCTTATTTATTTATTGGTTTAACACCCGCTTTCAATGCATTGGATGCTATGAATTATCAATGGATAATTCTATTGGTAATTTCACTGATACATTCTATTCACAATATTGTTAATTACAAATTAAACTCTATAAAATTTAGTTTAATTCCATTACTTTTTTTAGTTCAAATCTTTGTCTCGTTATTAACAACTTTTATTTCTCTGAATATTCCAGAGGCTCTAATTGATGCAAGTAAATTAATAACTTTAGTTTTAATTCTTTTTAACACCTACTTAGTCATAAAAAATGATAAACCTATTCGAGATTACATTTTTATTTTAATTGCCCTTTCTTCAGTAGTTGAGTCTTTTTCAATTTTTCTAACATTTATTGAAAATTATAATTTATCAGTAGTTCAAAAAGCAGGTAGATCCTTCATATATAGAGGGATTACAGGGAATATTAATGTAGCAGGATTTTCTATTGCTATGAAACTTCCCCTCCTCTTTTATTACTGTATTATTAGCAAAAAAACATTATATAAACTGATTCTGGGTATATTAATTACTATTTGTATTTTTTCCATTTCATTGACAGGATCTAGAGGTGCACTTTTATCTTTATATGTAATTATTTTTCTTTCTGTAGCTTATTATTCACTTAAAGCTTACAGAACCAAAACATTTAAAAAATTATTTAACAGTTTACACATAATTATCCCATTTACAACTGTTTTTATAATTAATGAATTAATCTTTAACACATTAAGAATTAGTTATAGAACAGCTCAAATATTTGTGAGAGGATCAGCATCAAGAATATCATATTGGAGAGATGCGTTAGAAAGTATTATGGATAATCCTTTTCTTGGTGTAGGAATGGGGAATTGGAAAATATTCTCAGTGAAATATGGAGGAGAGAACATGATAGATTATACATTTGTTTATCATGCCCATAATGACTTTTTACAAACAGTAGCTGAAATTGGAATTTTTGGATTAATATACTTGATCATCCCCCTAATATTGCTTATAACTTTAATTAAAAGAATTATTAGAAGTAAAAGTGCAAGTTTTGAGTTTTTTTTAGGGCTGTCAATCCTTGTCTTTTGTATTGATTCTTCTTTGAATTTTCCACTTTCTAGACCTGTGGTCTCTGCAACATATTTTGTTATTATAGGTGTATTATTAAGTCAAATACAATTAAAAAACTTCAAATTAGATTTTAAAAAGACTTATTTAATTTATTTAACATTATCTCTACTTGCTGTTTTTCCATTATTTAAACTACTACAATCAGGAATTGAACAAAGAAATCTACTAACTGACTATAATCAAAAAGTATTTGATGACCCAATTGAAGTAATAGAATCATATAATGACAAATTTCCAAGTATATTACAGACAGGTTTGCCTATAAAGGCAATGAAGGGAATATATTTTTTTTACAGAAAAGATACTGTTAGAGCAATTAATATTTTAAAAAGTCCTAATCCTAATGATAATCCTTTTATAGGCGCCTATGAGGCATCTCTTGCACAGATATATGATGCTAAAGGTGAAACAGACAGTGCCTTAAAATATTCAAGCATAGCATATAATAAACTACCAAACAATATCTACCATACTGGATATTATATCAGAACACTTCAAAAATTAAAAAGATTTGATGATGTAATTGAAGTTTATAAAAATTACAAAGATGAAGATGAGGCCATTGATTATTACTACATACTAAGTATTTATAATCCAGAATCTAATTTTGATAAAGATTCACTTAGGCTTGAATTATTAAATGTCAGAAAAAAACATCCTAATAATAATTTTTTCAAATTGGCATACCAAGAAAATTTTTATGGTGAAAAAAAACTGGCTGAAGCAAATGAATATACAGCAATTGCTAATATAAAATTTGAAAGCAAAGATTTTCAAGAAGCATTTGATAATTATAAAAAAGCTAATCAACTGATTCCAACAGAGTATTCTCACTCTCAGAATATGGGATTATCTAAATTCAATTTATCAGAGTATGAGGAGACAATAGACATACTTGATTTTACAATTGATTCTATGATAGTTCCAGAAGATAACGGGCGTATATTTGCAATTAGAGGAAGTGCCAAGTTAATGCTTGAAAATTATGATAGATTATCTTCATGTTCAGATTTTTTAACTGGCGTTAAAAAAGGAGATGAATTAAGCCAAAATCTTTTAATGCAATATTGTCAGTCATTTATCGAAAATATTCAGTTTATTGAAAATTAATAATTTATGAGTTGTATTCTATTTATAGCTCCGTCTAATTCTACTCATTCTGTAAAGTGGATAAATTACACTTTAAAAAAAAATAAAGAAAAAATTATCTGGATTAGCTTTTATTCAAAAGGAAGTAATATTTCCATACCAAGTGAAATAGAATACCATGAACTAACTACTTATAATCCATTTTTATTATTTAACTACATTAAAAAAATTTTTTCCTCTAAAATTATAAAAATGACACATCTCCATTATATTGGAAAGAGCACTTATATTCTATTGTTTTTTAAATTAAAAAATCTAATAATTTCACCATGGGGAAGTGATATCAAATTTTTAAACAAAAATTTAATAAAAAAGAAAATAGTTCAGAGATTATTAAACAAATCCATCTTAATTACTGTTGATGCATTTTTTATTGAAGAAATTGTAAAATCTTTAATTACTAGAAATATAAAAATAGAGAGAATAAACTTTGGGACTGATACTGATTATTTTAAACCAGTATTATCTAAATCAGATGATAAAGATTTTAAAATAATATCCTTAAGAAATTTAGAAAAAATTTATTCAATTGACACAATTATTGAAGCTATTTATAAACTTGAAAATAAAAATAATTTAATCGTAGATTTATATGGTTATGGCTCTGAAAAAAATAATTTAGAGCGACTAGTTGAAAAATATAATCTTGAACAGATAATTAAATTCAAAGGAAAATACGATTACTCAGATTTACCCCAAATATTAAATAGTTATAATTTATATATTTCTTCTTCTTCCTCTGATGCTGGACTAGCCGCTTCAACTTCAGAAGCAATGGCATGCGGAGTATTATGTATCTCTGCTGATAATTCTGAGAATAGATTCTGGATGGATAACGAATGCGGAATACTATTTAAAACATACTCTAGTGACGATTTGATGCAAAAGATAAAAAATGTGATGCTTTTAAAAGATTCAAATATTCAAAAAATTAAAACTAATGCTAGAAATAAAATTTTGAACTATAATTCATATCAAAATGAAATGGAAAAAATGAATTTTTTCTATAAAAAATTGTTGATTTATGAAAACTAATATCATTGCTATAACTGACCTAGAACACAGTTCACCAAGGATTCCCAATCTTTTATGTCATCTAGACTCAAAAAGATATAATAAATATATTATTGGTGCTAATTATGATAATTTCCTTTCAAAAGATGATCTGCCCAGTGGAATGGAGAATGAGGTTAGAATCATAACTTTTAAAAGAAATATTAACTTATTTAAGTCAATAAAAGCAAAAGTTTCACAAACCAAATTTGAAAATAAACATAATAGATCTACATATTTATTATTAAAAAGAATTTTTCTAAAATTGCTTTTGAACCTTCTTATTCCAGATCAATATGTTTATACTATATTCAGATATAGAAAGCTTTTTGAAAAGAATTTTTCGAATAGCTCTAATACTGTAATTATAAGCAGCTCCCCATATCCTTCATCACATATAGCAGCATATCTGATAAAAAGAAAATATGAAAAAATAATTTGGATTTCTGATTTTAGAGACTTATGGAGCCTTAATCATGCATATAATCTATCTAGGTTTAGGTTAAATATAGATAGATTAATAGAAAAAAAAATAATATCTAAAACTGACCTTATTACTACTGTTTCAGAACCATGGGTTGAAAAAATGAAGATCTTACATAATAAAAAAACAGAGTTGATAAGAAATGGGTATTCGGAGATTGAATTTACAAAATATACAAATTCAATAATTCCTAATAATAAGAAAATTAACATCCTTTATGTAGGAAGCTTATATTTTGATTTTCAAGATATTGATATGCTATTTGACTCAATTGATAATCCTTCTCTTGCTAAGATTGAAATTCATTTCATTGGCAATTTTTCTTCAGAGCTTCAAGAACAAATTGAAACAAAAAATCTTCAAAATCACATTAAGCAATTAGGAAGGTTTTCAAGACTAGAGTCTATTCAAATGCAATCCAATTATGACTATTTGCTATTCTTTGATTTTAAAAATGATGATGGGGTTTTGTTATTAAAGTTCTACGAGTATCTCTATGCTAATAAACCTATAATTTGTATTGGTTCAAATACGTCGACTGAACATAAAAAAATTTTGAGAGACTTGAATAGATCTTTTATTTTAGAAAATAAAAATCAAATAAAGCATTTTTTTAAAAATGAGATTCACAGTCAAGAAATTATAGTAGATAAAAATAAGACAACCGAATACTCATATCGCAATCAATCTCAAAAACTTGATAAAGTTTTACAAAATCTTATAAAATGAATATTTGGATAGTTACAATTGGTGAGCCTATAATAAATAATAGATTTAATTTAAGATTGCATAGATCAGGATTACTTGCAAAGTATATTTCAGAAAACACAAATCATAAAGTCACATTTGTAACATCTTTGTTTAATCATTTTACTAAAGAATTTGAATATAAAGATGAGAAGACACTTAGAGTAAATGAAAATTTAAAAATGATTTTATTAAAAGGTACAGGCTATAAAAAAAATGTTTCTTTTTCAAGATTTTATGATCATCTAATTATCCAAAAAAAATTTAGAGAATTACTCAAATCTGGGAGACCTGATATAATCATTTCATCATTTCCTACAATAGGTTTATCTTTTGAAAGTGTAAAATTTGCGAATAAAAACTCAGTCATATCTTTTGTAGACATAAGAGATTTATGGCCCGAGATATTTATAGATATTATACCTTCAAATTTTAAATTTTTAGGTAAAATAATCTTTTTGCCAATTTTTTATATTACTTCAATAATCTTTAAAAAAACTAATGGAATTCTAGGGGTTACAGATGATTACATTAATGTTGGATTAAAACGTGCAAATAGAAAAAAATCAACTTATGATAAAAGTTTCCCATTAGGATATAATAAACTTAGTATAAACCAAAAGGAAAAGAATTTAGCTATTAAATTTTGGGAAAGAAATGGTGTCATGTTAGATGATGGTTATATTAATGTATGCTATTTTGGAACTCTTGGTTATCAGTATGATTTGACGACTGTAATTAAAGGGTTCAAAAAATTAAAATATAATAATATAAGGTTGATAATATGTGGATCTGGAGACAATGAAGAAAATCTCAAAAAGTTAGCTCTTGGGGATACTAAAATAATTTTTCCAGGATACATAGATGCTATACAAATAAAGGTCTTAATGCAATACAGTGATATTGGAGTTTATCCTCCTTATAAAAAAGACAACTTTATAAAAAATATTCCAGGTAAAGTAGTTGAATATTTATCTGAAGGTCTAGTTATAATTAACTCTCTTGAGTATAGTCTAGTTGGGAATCTTATTAGAGATCAAAAGTTTGGCTCTACATATAATTCAGGAGATTCTGATTCATTTAAGAATACCATTAGTAAATTGATTAATGATATAATCGCAAAAAAATATAATAAACAAAGAATGATAAATTTTTTTGATCAAAATTATGATCAAATAAAGGTTTTTAAAAATTTTATGCAGCATATTGAAAAATCAGTAGAAAAAATTAAAAGTAATGTTGTATAAATTTTTAAAAAAACTTGCAAAAACATCTTTTTTTTGGAAATACAGGCATATTATCCAACCAGATGTTTGGAAATCATACGCTAATGATTCTAATAATATTAGAAGAAATTATTACTCTGATTTTATGAAAGAACACAAATTAAAATCAATATTTGAGTTTGGCTGTGGAAGTGCTCCTAACTTTTTAGCCATAAAAAAACATACAACCGCTTTTTATTATTATGGTTACGACATCAGTAAAGAAGCCATAAATATGGCAAATAAAAATAATGTAAGCAGTAAGTTCTATTTTACAGATAAAAACAATCTGAATATGATGAATGAATTTTTAAAAGATCATAAATTAAAAAAATTTGATTTAACAATTTTTGACAGAGTCCTCTATATGATTTCTGAAAATGATTTGAATAATTATTTGAATAAATATTCTTCAATTTTATCTTATGTAATTATTGATGACTTTTACTCCGAAACTCCTCAGTGGGACGAGGAAAATTATATATATTCAAAGAATTATTCAAAGATTTTTTCTAAATATGGCTTTGAAATTATAGATATTAAAGATTCTAAAATTCCTTCTAAAACAGCAAAAAAATTTGCTAAAATATTGGTTTTAAAAAATAACTAAATGATTAGAAAAATTATTTCATATCTAAACTTGTCCCAATCTAAGATTGAATATTTCTCATATGTTATATTAGAAAAGATTGTTATGCTAATTTTTCATTTCTATTTTATTAGAACAATAAATGAAACTTATTATGGATTATATTACCAAATAAATCTAATATCATCTTATTCTGCAAATATTCTATTATTTGGTTTATCACTACCTCTATTGGTTTCTTCAATTAATAAAGGAAAATTAGTTAATGAGGTACATACGTTTAAAAATGTGTCAATATTATTATATATAATTTTATTTTTTGTATTTCTTCTTTTTTCAAATTCTTTTGCTGTTATATTCTTTGGTTCTGAGGACTTCAATACCTACATTTTCGTACTTCTAATCGTTTTATTTACAGACCTTTACTCAGAATATTATATACTGTTTAATAGGATTAATGAAAAACTTAAAAACCATTCAATATTTATCCTTACTAGAACTTTTTTAAGAATATCTTCTTTAATATTTTTCTATTATATTTTAAATGACTTTTTTCAAGCTTTAATTATTTCATCCCTATTATACTTAATAACTAGTTTAAGTTTTGGATTTAATAAAATAGGATTCTTTAAAACTACTTATTTTAAGCAGTTAAACTATGCAAGTCTTTTTCAGATATTTAAAAAAGCAATAGGCTTTTACTTTTTTGTATTAACATCAGGTTTAACTCATATAATTGTAAGCATTTATATTGTAAATCAGTTAGATATTAAAATTTTAGGGATTTATAGTTTTAATTTTATATTGGCTTCTATACCATCAACACTTATCTCATATATTGTTTTTTATTCTTTACCTGATTTTATAAATAAGAATAAAAAAAATCAACAATCAAATTTAAGAAAAGATCTATTTTTTGGAATTTTTATTTTTATAATATTTTTTATTATAGCTATTTTATTTTATGATTTTATTCTATTAAAGCTTGGAAATTCCTATTACTCAGACTTAAAATTATTTATTATATTTTATATCATAAACATAATAATTCTAATTAACAACTTTTTTCAGATACCATACTTAGCAAAAAATAAAACTATTAATTTGATATTAGTTAATATTTTTGCAAATGTTTCTGTTATTATCTATCTATTCTCAATAGAAAAAATATCTCTTTTGACAATTATATATTCATTAATGATTCCAAGTGTTACAATGTTTTTATATTTGTTGTACAATAAATTTATTTTAAAAATTAATATAACCTAACATTAAATTTTTTTCTTTAATAATAAATAATTTTTAATATGGGATATAAACTCCTTAATGAAATCTTTAAAACAATTATTTTTCCATTTAGAGGTCTAAGGCTTGGTAAAAGATATCCAGTTTTTTGGAGGGTTTATGAGTTTTTCTGGAAGATATCAACAGGATATAGAATTTTTTATCATAATGTATTTGATTTTAAAATAATTATTGATCCAAACGATAAAACTTTTGTCTTAAAGAACCTGATAACGTATTCTATGTTTGATACTTATGAACCAGAGACCTATAAAATTTTAAAAGAACATTTAAATGAAGGAGATATTGTATTAGACATAGGGGCAAATATTGGATTAATGTCTTTAATTTTTTCAAGAATAGTAGGAAATAAAGGTAGGATATATTCATTTGAGCCTACAAAAGAAAACTTCAAGTACTTATGTGAAAACAAATTTCTTAATGATGCTAAAAACATTCACCCATATAATCTTGCTGCATGGGATAAAAATGAAATTGTTAGAATGCCTAAAAACTCTCTTCAGCTTGAAAATGTCCAATGGTGTAATGGTGTGAATATCTCAGATTTTCTGAATAAATTAGGTACAAATAAAGTGGACTTTATTAAGATGGACATTGATGGAGCTGAACCATGGGCCTTTCGTGGACTCGAAAAATTAATTCAAATGAACCCTCAAATTAAGATGATATGTGAGTTTTATCCAAAATATATAGAGTCAGCTGAAGGTGATCCTGATGCCTTCAAAAATAACTTACTTAAATATTTTGATATTGAAATAATTCATGGAGATTATGGAGATGGATATTGGAATTACTTATGTTTACCAAAAACACAAAAACAGTAATATATATTATAATTATAATTTGAATAAAGTTAAAAAATGAACGTTCCATTCTTCAATTATCAACATATATTTAAATCAAATCAAGAAAAATTTATTGAAATAATTAAAGACGTTGGCGAAAGAGGGGCCTACATATTACAAAAAGATCTGGATGAATTTGAAAAAAACCTTGCAGAGTATATTGGCGTTGATTTTGCGCTAGGTGTTGCTAATGGAACGGATGCAATATGGCTAGCATTAATAGCGGCTGGTATTGGAAATGAGGATGAAGTTATCTTTGCTTCTCACACTTACATAGCTACTGCAAATGCAATTAAATTTGTTGGAGCCACTCCTGTTCCAGCTGATTGTAGATCAGATCACATGATTGACCCAGAATCTGTAAAATCACTAATAACTAATAAAACAAAAGCAATAATACCAACACAACTAAATGGAAGGTGCTGTGAAATGGATACTCTATTACAAATTGCAAAACAAAACAACTTAATTATTATCGAAGATGCCGCTCAGGGTCTAGGAGCTAAATATAAAGGAGATGGAATAGGAACTTTTGACAAAGGAGCTACAATAAGCTTTTATCCTGCAAAAAACCTTGGATCTTTTGGAGATGGTGGAGCATTTGTTACTAATGATAAACATATGTATGAAAAAGTTAAAGTACTAAGAGATCATGGAAGGAATGAAGAAGGTATTTTTGTCGACTGGGGTTTTAACTCAAGGCTTGATAATTTACAAGCAGCGATACTTAATTTCAAATTATCTTATTACAATAATGAAGTTAAAAGAAGAAGAGAGATTGCAGGCATTTATCAAAAAGAACTGGATCATTTGAAAGAAATCCTTCTTCCTCCAGGCCCAGATTCAGATGAAAACTATTTTGATGTTTTTCAAAATTATGAAATCGAAGCTGAGAGAAGAGATTTGCTAAAAAAATATTTAAGTGAAAATGGTGTAGGAACAATTATTCAGTGGAATGGGCAACCAGTTCATTCTATAGTTGCTCTAGGTTTTAAGGGTTCAGGTTTGCCGTATACCGAAGAAATGTATAAAAAGTGCTTGATGTTGCCAATGAACACCTCTTTAAGCAATCAAGAAGTTAAATATGTTTGTGATAAAATAAAAAACTTCTATGAATAAGTTCAAAGATCTTAATAACATTGAAAGTTTTACTCACTTCTCTGATGTTAATCTCTCAGATATAAAAAAGGATATCCTCTATAAAATGCTATTCAAAATGATTCTGATTAGAAAGGCGGAGGAAAAAATTTCTGAAAATGTTGAAAATGGCACAATAAAATGCCCATGTCATCTTGCAATTGGACAAGAGGCTATAGCTGTAGCTGCAGCACTTTCAATGATAAAAGATGACAAAGCCTTTGGTGCTCATAGATCACATGCTCACTTTTTAGCTTTAAATGATGATACTTTTTCTCTTTTTGCAGAAGTTCTTGGAAGAGTAGATGGTTGTTCAAAGGGAATGGGAGGGTCAATGCATATTATTGATAAGAGTAATGGGTTTTATGGCTCAGTACCTATAGTTGGTGCAACTATTCCTATGGCTACTGGGGCTGGATTATCAATATCATTAAAAGAATCTAGTAATCTTTCAATTAGTTATTTTGGAGATGGTGCATGTGAAGAAGGGGTTTTACATGAGTCATTAAATTTAGCATCAGTAATGAATCTTCCAACGGTATTTATATGTGAAAATAACTTGTTTTCAAGTCATTTAAGAATTGATCAAAGACAACCTGAGCTTTATACTTCCAGATTTGCTAAAGCTCATAACATAGACTCTAAAGTTATAGACGGTAATAATATTACTGACCTCTATAACTTTATGTTTAATAAGTTTAAAACCGTTAGAGAAACTCATAAACCTCTTTTTATTGAAGCAATAACTTATAGATGGAAAGGACATGTAGGCCATCGAGAGGATGAAGATGTTGGGGTTAAAAGATCTCAGGATCTTCGAAAA
>TARA_B100001057_G_scaffold436291_1_pt1 | contig 11747 bp, 12 predicted proteins | sample TARA_B100001057 | Tara Oceans TARA_B100001057 (sample SAMEA2621839) | marine metagenome | biome: marine biome (ENVO:00000447); feature: surface water layer (ENVO:00002042); material: "saline water (ENVO:00002010), including plankton (ENVO:xxxxxxxx)" | depth 5 m | reverse complement strand
AATGTCGGGTCCAGACATCGATGCAGAACTCATTCAGATCTCGGCCACCGTTTGGCAAGAGTTGGGCTTGTTGGAGTTCGTCAAACTGGAATTGAACAACATAGGCAGTGCTCATGATCGCTGTGCCTATGGGCGGGCTTTAACCGCCTTTCTGGAAGCCCACGAAAGTGAGCTTGATGCCGATGCGCGACGGCGGATGCACAGCAACCCGATGCGGGTGCTGGACAGCAAGAGTGCTGCTGTGCAGTCGGTTCTCGCGGATGCTCCAGCCCTGTCCGACTTTGTCAGTCAGGATAGCTGCGATCGTTTTGAGGTGCTTGAGCAGATCCTTCAGTCGGTTGGCATCAATTATGTAATCAAACCCAACTTGGTGAGAGGACTGGATTACTACAATAACTGCGTCTTTGAATGGACTACTGAACAGCTTGGCGCGCAGAGCGCTGTGTGTGGAGGCGGTCGTTATGACGGGCTGGCAGAGCAACTGGGAGGCAGGCCAACCGCAGCAGCTGGCTTTGCGATGGGAGTTGAGCGTTTGGTTTTGATGCTTGAAACACTGGAACGGGTTCCAGAATCCTATCGGCGTCCGGTAGATGCCTACGTGCTGACAAACGGCGAAGGATTGTTTTCGCTCGCTCTTCGGTTGGCCGAAGAAATTCGAGCGCTGTGTCCAGGCCGGGGCATTGTAACGCACTGTGGGGGAGGCAAATACAACAGCCAGATCAAGCGGGCTTTTAGTGCAGGTGCGCGCTTTGCGGTGGTTCTCGAAACGGCGGGCGAAGACTCTCCAGTGAGCGCCAAAATCAGGAACTTGGCCGGCGCAGGTGAAACTTCGTCAGCAGAGCTGAGCACAATTCCTGCTGAAGTTGCGCGTTTGCTTGAAGCATAGGCTGGATTTACCCCAGACATTCGTGCGTCGTATTGGCTAAACGGTTAGAATTTGGGAATTTCAAGCTCCGGTGTTGCCGGAACGTTCAGGAAAATTCCTTCGGCTCGGGATCCGTGCTGGAGACAGGTAAAAAAGGAGAGTGCCGTGGCGTTGCATGCCGCAGAAGAAGAGAGTGTTGAAGCCCTCAAGAAGTGGTGGGAAGAAAATGGCAAGGGGCTGATTTACACTGTAATCGCCTTGTTTGCTGGTATTACGGGCTGGTTGGTTTGGGAAAACTCGACGGCTAGCGAGGCGGAAGAAGCCTCCGATCTGTATGAGCAAATTCTGAGCATTACCCTGATTGAGGAAGGAGAGCAGGTCGCCGACACCGACAGTGCTCGGGTGATCGATCTAGCGGAAGAGTTGCGGGTGAATCATGGCTCATCGATTTATGCAAAGCTTGCGTCCTTGTTCTCGGCTCAGCAGGCAGTGAAACGCGGAAATTTATCAGCTGCTGAGGACAACTTGCAGTGGATTCTGCAAAACCGTAGTCAGGGTTTCATGGGCGAAGTTGATGAGGGCTTGATTCTTACTGCAAGTCTGCGTCTCGGTCGGGTGATCTTGGCCCAGGGGGATGCAGAGCGTGCACTTGGACTGTTGAATGAGCTTAATCCGAGCGCATTTGAAGGTGGCTTTGGTGAGTTACGCGGTGATATTTATCTCGCTCTGGGTCGTTTAGTGGATGCTCGCGATGCCTATACCGTTGCGCAGCAGGCGGGCTCCAGCAGCGATGGTCTTCGCATGAAACTTGAAAATCTCCCCGATGATAGTTGAAAAAATGATTTCGAGAGTACGCAAAATGAGTTTGTATCAAGCCATAAGAGCTGCACTTAGGGTGGTCATGGGGTTGAGTGTTGCGTTGTTGTTTGCCGGTTGTGCCGGGGTGAATCTCAATCCACTGGAATGGTTCGACTCGGACGAAGAAGTTAACCCGCCTATGGAGCTGTCGGACATTGTAGCTGAGGTAAGTCTCGATCGTTTATGGAGCGTTGATGTTGGCAATGGGCAAGGTAACAACTACACTGAAATTACGCCTGCCATCGCAGGCGGCGTCATCTTTGCTGCAAGCGAAAATGGCACAGTGTTGGCCGTTAATCTCGATTCAGGCGACGTGCTTTGGCGTAACCGTCTCGATGAGCGGCTGATCACCGGTGGTGTTGGCGCTGGTGGAGGATTGGTCGTTGTTGGTACTCGAGATGCCGAGGTCATTGCGCTTGATCAGTCGAACGGTGAGACAGCTTGGGTTGGTCAGGTAACTTCTGAGGTGGTTGCGCAGCCCATCATTAACGATGATATTGTGGTTGTGCAAACCGTCGATGACAAAGTGACTGCTCTTGATAATGATACTGGTAAACAGCGCTGGATCTATGAGTCGACTCAGCCCCCCTTAACCCTTAGAGGGACCAGTCGTCCTGTTTTCACGCCAGCCGATACCGTGGTCGCCGGTTTCAGCAATGGCACTTTGGTCTCGGTCTCGGCAGATGATGGCGTATGGCGTTGGGAAGAGAGGGTGGCAGTTCCAGAGGGACGCTATGACATTGACCGAGTAATCGATATTGACGGCGACCTTTTGCTCGATGGAAATCGCATCTTCGCGTCAAGCTACCAAGGAAACTTGATAGCGCTGGATGTTGTTACGGGCCGTATAGTTTGGGGTTTGCAGGATGCTTCAAGCTATCATGGTATTACGCAGGGCTTTGGTAACCTTTATTACTGCAACGATAAAGGGCATATAATAGCGGTACGTGACGAAAGCGAAGACATCGTTTGGCAAAATGAAGACTTGCAGTACCGGAGTATAACCGCGCCGACAGCCATCAGTAACTTTGTCGCTGTTGCCGATTTTGAAGGCTACGTTCATCTGATTTCGCAGATTGACGGGCGGATCGTTGGCCGCACTCGGGTGGATGATGATGGGGTTAGAGCGAATCTGCTCACCGATTTAGGCCGCCTAATCACATTCGGAAACAGCGGCACGCTGGCAGCCTACAGGCTGCAGTAGCAAGAACCCGCTACCGACACCAGTAAAATCCTTACAGGCCCGCTGCATGAAACCTGTCATTGCTCTTGTTGGCCGCCCAAACGTTGGTAAATCTACCCTTTTCAACCGCCTAACCCAAAGCCGCGATGCGCTAGTCGCCAATATTCCGGGCCTGACCCGAGATCGACAGTATGGGGAAGGCAGGCTAGAACAAAAGAGCTTTCTGGTGATCGACACTGGGGGCATTACTGGTTACGAAAAAGGCATCGATACCGAGATGGCCGCGCAGTCTTTGAGAGCAATTGAGGAAGCAACTATCTGTTTGTTCATGGTTGATGCTCGGGTCGGCGCGGCGCCCGATGACTCAAAGATTCTGGAGTACCTGCGCAAAGGCTCGAAGCCCTTTTATTTAGTGGTGAATAAAGTTGACGGTACTGATCCTGACCAAGCCGCTGCGGAATTCGCGGGGTTTGGAGTGAAGCAACTCTTTACTATTGCTGCGTCGCAAGGCAAGGGCGTCAAGCAACTGCTGCTTGAGATTCTGGCGGGTAATGAAGCGGATGAGGAAGTCCATGAGATCAAGCCCCGTGGAGTTAAAATTGCGGTGGCGGGCCGGCCGAATGTGGGTAAATCGACTCTAGTCAATCGAATGCTCGGGGAGGAAAGGGTCGTGGTCTACGACCAGCCCGGAACGACGCGAGATAGTGTTTACATTCCATTCGAGCGTCGGGGTAAAGCCTACACGCTGATTGATACAGCCGGTATTCGCAAGCGGGGGAAAACCAGGGAAACGGTTGAAAAATTCTCCGTTGTAAAGTCTCTGCAGGCGATCGCAGATGCCCATGTTGCGATATTGATCATCGATGCCAAGCAAGGCATTGTCGAGCAGGATCTGCATCTACTTGGCTATGTCATTGAAACTGGCAGAGCGCTGGTGATAGGCATTAATAAATGGGATGGGACGGACGAGGCCGCTAAGGATAAGGTTCGTCTCGATATCAGGCGACGTTTTGCTTTTGTGGATTTCGCGAACATTCACTTTATTTCTGCCCTACACGGATCTGGCGTAGGTGAGCTTTATAAATCAGTGAACAAAGCCTATGCATCTGCCCGAAAAGTTCTAGGAACCAATCAGCTAACGACTATCTTGCAAAGCGCGGTCGCTGACCATGCGCCGCCCAGTGTGAACGGCAGAAGAATCAAATTACGCTACGCGCATGCTGGTGGGCAGAGCCCTCCCACGATTGTGATTCATGGTAAGCAAACCAACAAGCTCCCTGCCAGCTACAGTCGCTACCTTGAAAAAACATTTCGTAAAACTCTTAAGTTGGAAGGCACTCCAGTGAGAATTGAGCTGCGCAGCGATCAGAACCCCTTCACGAAAAAAGAGGCTGACCTCACTCCGCAGCAGGTAGCGAGAAAACGACGTTTGGACAAGAACAGGAAATCTGTTAAGCGATGACAGTCACGTTGAAGGAAATAGAGCATGCCCTCGAGCGCATTAGTGGGGCAGCACTGCGAACACCTCTGCTTCGTTGTGCGGAACTTTCGGAGCGAGCTGGCGCAAGCGTCGTGATCAAGCCCGAGAATCTGCAGCACATCGGCGCTTTCAAATTTCGAGGCGCCTACAATCGCCTTGCGCGATTAGATAAGACTGAGCAACAGGCTGGGGTTGTCGCTTTTTCGTCTGGCAATCATGCGCAGGGAGTCGCTTATGCTGCAAAGCTGCTTGGAATGTCTGCGACGATTGTCATGCCGATAGACGCCCCCCGAATCAAGCTGGACAACACCAGGCGCTTGGGCGCAGATGTCAGGCTTTATGATCGACAGATCGAATCACGGGAACAGATAGCGGCTGACATTGCAGCACAAAGTGGCGCGGTGCTAGTGCCTTCTTATGATGACCTCGACATCATTGCTGGGCAGGGCACCTGTGGCTATGAATTGATAGAACAGGCAGCAGCCCTCGGCATTCGGCCGACGATGCTTTTCGTGCCTTGTGGGGGTGGAGGCTTGCTGGCTGGCGTTTCTACCGCGGTAAGGGCGCTACTGCCGGAGACCGAGATTTACGGAGTGGAACCGGAAAACTTTGACGATCACGCCAGGTCGCTAAATTCTGGTACCCGGGAGCGTGTGTCAGGTACTCATCCCACTTTATGTGATTCGCTGATGACCCCAACTCCAGGGGCGCTAACCTGGTCAATCAACCGAACAACCGTCAATGATTTTCTTGTCGTTACCGAAGATGAAGTGCGACACGCCGTCAGCTTTGCCTTTCGATACCTGAAGTTGGTCGTTGAGCCTGGTGGCGCCGTCGCTTTGGCGGCATTGCTTTCGAAGAAGCTGGATCTAGAAGATCAAGAGCTCGCTCTTATTCTCTCCGGGGGTAACATCGATCCTCTTGTCTTCGAAAACTGTTTGAGCCAGTTTCCTGATCCTTGATGAAGCGAGCCTGGAAAAAACCCCGGTCTGATAAAATTGCGGCAGAGGGCGAGTACCCTGAACACCTCATTAAACAGATCCGTGAAACGCCGCGTGCGGTTGAATTGCTGGCCTGCTTTCTCTAAGTCGCGGGAGGTATGGTTTAAGTACCGACTGTTGAGTATTCTGCTTCAACGATGTCTAGAATACGTTGTCGGGTGGGTTGCCCTAAATATCTGCCATTGATGAAGACGGCAGGGGTCCCCTGGACCCCTGCGGAAGTTCCGCCGCGCTGGTCGTTGCGAATCTTCGCGACGACTTCATCGGACTCCATATCGGCTTGTAGGCGATCGATATCCAGATTGAGTTCAAGTGCATAGCTTTCGAATTCTGATTCAGCGTCACGTAGATTCGACCACAGGCTTTGCGTGGCGAACAAATAGTCATGCATTTCCCAGAATTTTCCCTGCCTTGCGGCAGCTTCGGCATATAGCGAAGCTTTCCATGTGTTCTTATGCGTCGAGGTGACTGGGAAATGCCGGAATATGAGATGGGCCCTGTCGTTTAGCTGAGGCCACAGCCTGACCATTGTTTCATTTTCAATAGCGCAGGCGGGACATTGAAAATCAGCATAGACCACTATGCTAACGGGCAGCTTACGATCCCCCCGAACATGATCGTTTCCAGCAATTTCTGCGGGTGAGTAAGTCGCTCCCTGATTAAGCAGGGTGAATAACACGAACAGGGCCAGAATTGGTGCAACACCAAACAGAGCAATCTTGAAAACGAGTGTCCTAAATTGCTCTTTGTGTTTCGCCGCCTGCTGCTTTTCTTGCTTGATTTTTCGCTGTTGTTCCCTCTTGTTCATTGATTCACCTTGATTGAAATTCCTGGTTGACGGCATAGGCCCAGCCATTCTGTATAGCAGGGCGTAATATACAAAAAATCTGGGTTTGCGGCACCGTATCCGATTCCCCTCCTATGGGTTTGGGCCGCGCTGATGATTGATTCCGCTCTGTTTTAACAAAGGTTAAGCACGGGGTATCGCCCGATTTAATCGTCACTTGGATTCTGATGAGTCTCCGTGACGATCGAATGGATTGTACCGTCGGGTAGTTTTGTAATGAGGGTTTGTCCGGGCGTAACGTCAACAGTATGCCGAATCACCTGGTTGCTGTCGCCTAGGCTAATACTGAACCCTCGGTTTAGTACTGCCAGTGGACTGACAGCATTGAGATTTCTACCGACCGAAGCAAGCTTTTCTCGGCGTTGGTCAAGCAGCCTGTCGCTCAAGTGAGCCAAGCGCTGACTAAGAGTAGTCAAATGTATCCGTTGCTCTGGGAGCTTCCGGCTTGGGTTGATAGTGATCAATGCGCGCTGTTGGAAGCTCAGTTGTGCAGTGGCCTGCCGAATTCGGTTGCGCAGCACACGTTGTAGCCGCAGCTCCAGGCGGTCCAGGTTCTGGGCATGATCCTCCAGTCGCTTGTCTGGCCGGCGGAGATGTTTAACAATCCAAGTCAGCCGCTCTGCGCGCCGGATGAGGTCCTGTCCCGCTGAGTTACTTAAGCGCTGCTGCATATTTTGCAGCCGCTCAAGGTAGTCAAGCTGGTTTGGGCTCAACAGTTCGGCTGCCGCAGACGGCGTGGGTGCCCTTAGATCTGCTACCAAGTCAGCGATGGTGAAGTCGATTTCGTGGCCGACCGCGGAGATAACCGGCAGCTCGCTAGCAAATATGGTTCTGGCGACAGATTCTTCGTTGAATGCCTGCAGATCTTCTAAGGAACCGCCGCCTCTGCCAACAACCAACGCCTGTAAACCCAACGTGTTGGCTAAAGCGTTAGCCAGCGTCACTGCTGCACCGATTTCAACCGTGGCTTCTGGGCCCTGAACCGAAACTGGAAAGATGGTGAGTCGCGTCGCAGGAAATCGGCGTCCGAAGACGCTTACCATATCGCGGATCGCAGCCCCGTTAGCCGAGGTGATTATGCCAACGTGGTGGTATCCCTCCTGAATGTCCTGTTTGTGCACCTGATCAAACAGGCCTTCAGCTTGCAAGCGCTGCTTGAGTTCCTCGAACGTGCGCCGCAAAGCACCGTCGCCGGCTTCCTCCATCTGACTGACAATTAGCTGATAATCGCCACGGCTTGGGTAAACGCTCAGTTGGCCGCGAACGACCAGCTGGTCTCCATTTTTGGGGTTGAATCTGATTAGGCGATTTCGGCCGGCAAACATGGCGCAGCGCAGCTGTGATTTCTTGTCCTTTAGGGTGAAATACCAATGGCCAGACGCTGGGTTCGCAAAATTTGAGATTTCGCCTTCAACAGCCACCTGCGAAAAGTGACCCTCAAGGAGCGATTTAGCCATCTGGTTCAGGCTGCTGACACTCAGCACTTTTGCCGGCTCAGCTACCGACGCCTCGGCGGTATCTGCCAAAATCACTGCGCTATCCCTGAACAGGCTCGATGCCTTTGGAAGAAATAACCAGAATTCATTTTACTATGTGACATCACTAAGAGATCGATCATATTAACGTTCTATGTCAGTGCTGCACAAAGCGACAATAACTAGCGCCATCAACAGGTGCACAAAAATTATACGAATGGCATCACCCCAACGGTTGCTAACCGGGGTGAAGAGCTCTTGCAGCATTGACAGCCAATGTGATCCATTTTGAGCATTGAATGGCCCCGAGACGCAGCTAGCGAATTTACCCAGGAGTATTTTATAGAATGAGTTCATAAAGTTTCCTGTGCGTCAGCTGTACCAGCGTCCTCTGTGGCGAGCTTAGTTTCTAAAATCTCTCTATTTATCGCCCAATTCAAGTTAACAGGCTCAGGATTGAAAGCAAAAGGTATTTTCGATTGTCATCTGGGACTAGCACCTAAAGAGATTTGAGCCTGTAGTTTAATTTTGCTAGGGTCATTCTACTTAAGATTTTTATCAGGTGCAGTGATGAGTAACTCGAAAAACTCGCGGGGCGAGAATCAGCATTACGAAGGCCGCGACGCCCAGCATGAGCATTTTGATGCACTGCTTAACCAGTATGAAAGCAAGCATCTGTCCAGGCGACAATTACTGAGCGCGCTTGTGGCATCAGCAGCAGGCGGTTTAATGGCTCACGCCGAAGCGCAAGCACCAGCCGCTATAGGGCGGTCAATGAACCATGTGTCTTTGTCCGTCAGTGATGTAAAGCGCTCCGCGGATTTTTACAGCCGGGTCTTGGGTATGGAAATAGTCAGTCGGCCCGCCAACGGTGGCTTGAATTTAGGCTTGGGATCGGAAAGTTTTCTGGGGCTTTATGAGTTGGGCGATCCAGGGCGTATGCATCATCTGTGTATTGGTGTGGATAACTACAATCCGGATAGGCTGGCAGAAAGATTATCCGATCATGGTATCTACGCAAGCGTCAACCGCGATCTGACAAATCGAACCAGTGGTGGGGATCAGCTGTATTTCACTGACCCTGATGACATCCTGGTTCAACTGGCCCAGCATGGATATCTCGGCTAGGATACTGGGCTGGTGGCAACAGCCATTTTCGTTCGGTCTGCAGGGGTGCTGTCAGAGTTGTCATAAAGGCTTCAAGCTGTTCGAGCTGGATCGGCCGTAACGCCAACGGTTTTGCTTCATTGTGGCTGAGCATGGAGGTAGGCGCTTCGTTATAGTGTTCCATGACCGCTTTGAGATCGGCGATTTGACCGCCGTGCATATAAGGGGCAGTTTCGGTGATGTTTCTCAGTGTCGGTGTCTTCTGCGCGCCGACTAAGTCATTGTCATCTTTGGCAAACTTCAATTCTATGCACTGAGCTGGCTCTGCATCACTGTATTTTCCAAGGCAATTGAACTCATCCTCACGGGCCAGTTTGATGCCTTCATATCTCCCCATGGAGGGCAGCTGTCCAGCGATGGCGAGTACTCCGGTATTGTGAAACTCGAAGTTGGTCAAGAGGGGGCCGTTATGACAGCTGATGCACTGGGCTTGATCGATAAATAGTGCGAGACCCGCTAGTTCGTCTTTACTGAGGGCGCTTCCCGACACAACAGCAGGATTGGTAATCAAGCTGTCGGCGTAGTCGTCAAACCGACTGCGGCCCGGCTTGATCTTGCGCTGGTAGGCGGCCAACGCTTTGCCAACGTTAGCAAAAGCCTGGTTGATGTCCGAATGCAGGTCTGTGTCAAGGGATTCCCAATTCAATCGGAGCCGCTCATCGCCCAGCGGCGAGGCTGAACGAGGCACGGCTGGTAAATCGGGCAGTGTGTTGAAAAGGCTTTCATATTGAGATGTATAAAGCGGATCCTCAGCGATCAGTCGCACCACCTGTAAGCGATCCAAATTGTGTTCATGACTCGTCTCAATTGGGGCCAAGGCCTGAGCCCACTGAGAATCTTTCCGCCCGTCCCAATAAAACCAAGGGCTGTAGGATAGCCCAACGAGAGAAGGCGTATGCCTGAAACCTGTCTGAGTGCCTACTGCCAGAGTTTGAGTATCGGTAAAGTAGTTCTGCGGCTTGTGGCAGTTTGCGCAGGCTACTTCACCATTGCCGCTGAGACGCTTGTCGAAATATAAGCGGTGACCAAGCTGTGCAGCCAGCTCTAGCTCCGCTACGGCATTACTCGGGTCGCCCGGAGTCGCTGGGAGCTGAGAGAGAGACAAAGACTGGATGAGCGCGCGCTGTGCCGGTGTCCATTCAGCTGGTAGCGAGTTCGGCAACTCTCTCCAGGCCAGCAATCCCACGGCCGCCATCAGGCCAAATACTGCGAGCAAGATTCTTTTCACAGTTGGAATTCCAGGGTCGCTGATTGGCTGTTTTGATCGCTGACTACGGCAATAGTCAGTAACCATCGACCCGGCATGTGGAATCTCATACCCTCCAGCAAATAACGGCCGGGCGCAATCTCTCCGGTGACTACTGGCGCGGTCGGTAAGCCGTGGTCATGATCAGGCATACCGCCAAATACTGAAACCTGGGCACCACGTATCGGTAAGCCGTCGGCTGTGTTCAGCAAGAGCTCCCAGCTGTGGATGCTATTGATTTTCAGTGGGTCGAGCTGGCTGAATATTTCAAGCGTTGAGTTCAGATTGGTCTTGAGAGAGAAAATGGCCGACTGGCTCCAGCCATTTGCCATGGGAAGCCACAGGAGGAGCCCAGCAAGCATGAAAGTCTTGGTATTCGGTGGAGTCATACTTCTTTGTGATCAGCCGCTGTTGTAATTCTCAAGACTGAACCGGGGGCTGCAGATGGCCATATATTCCAGAATAATCTTGCCAGTGCTGGTAATACGCTGTTTGATGCCTGGTGGGATTAGTACCACGTTTCCTGCACTCACATGAGTGGCTGCTTTATCGTCGGCTTTGACAAGTCCATGTGCGGTAAGAACGGCATCGCGCTTAAAGATGTCCGCCAACCGTTGCAATTCGGGCACAGACGGCTGAGACCGCACCGTCGTGGTCAGTATCTGCGACTTAACGGCCTTCCTCGTGGTTGAGCTCATTAACTCTCTTGAGCTTCCAGACGTCGGGGTGAATTGGGTGTTTTGAATGGCATGGCTCAGAATCGCGAGACTTTGTATCAACGGAGCAGCTTTCAGGGCTTTCGAAATTTCAGGGTGAAACGATCGGTGTTGCCCCTAATACCTGGAGCACCAACTTCTTGCGTGAGATCGTCTTCGGGATGGTAATGAAGCGGACTATAATCTTCGAACTCGAAGCCGAGTGCAGTGAGCTCCTGAATTACAACCACCGGATCGAGACGGCGCCCGATCGTACGATCATCCGGCTGCATATGACGACGCGTGTGATCAATAACCCCATAGACGCCCCCAGGTTTTAGCGCCTCAAACACAGCCCGGTTCAGATTGTTTCGTCGCTCTTCGGTGAGGTTGTGTAGATTCCAGAAAGTCAGAACCAGATCGAAGTCCGCCTCAGCAAAGCTGAATTTGGGGATATTGAGCAGAGTGAGCTCTGCGTTGATGGCTGATGTACATTCAAGTCCTGGGAGCGTCATGACGCCACTCTTGAACGCCTCACTGAGGCCAACGGTGAACACCAGTCGCCCTTCGTTGCTGCATAGTGATGGCCCGATTATCTTAGACCAGTAGCCACTTGCTGGAGAGAGCTCTAGGACCTTCATGTTGCTTTCAATGCCAAAGAAACCTAGAGCTTGCATTGGCTTGCGATTCGCATCTCTGGCAATCTCTGATGTTTCTCGAATGCTGCCCTTAAGCGCGCCTTCAAATATGGCGAGCGTGCTCTCTTCGTCAGCAGCGCGGAGGAGCATGCTGATCATGCATAAGCTTAGAGTGACTATGGCTTTATTCATACGGCCGTAACGCTGAAAAGAGAGAATAAGATTAAAGCAAATTTCGGCTAAAATGTTTATCACAGGGAACGGCGGAGGTGATGGGTTGCAGAATTCGGTT
>TARA_B100001057_G_C22870539_1_pt1 | contig 11749 bp, 11 predicted proteins | sample TARA_B100001057 | Tara Oceans TARA_B100001057 (sample SAMEA2621839) | marine metagenome | biome: marine biome (ENVO:00000447); feature: surface water layer (ENVO:00002042); material: "saline water (ENVO:00002010), including plankton (ENVO:xxxxxxxx)" | depth 5 m | reverse complement strand
ACATTTTTTTGTTGATCATTATATTTTTTGATCATTTCTTTTGAATGTTCGATTGTATTTTGTTTGGATTTAATCTCAGAATTGTACTGTTCAAGTTCTTCATTCATTTTTTCGATTCTTACTTTCAAACCTGAGACTTCATCTTCAAGGTCTTCTACTTCGAGAGGTAATTCACCTCTAATACTTCTTATTTTATCAATTCTAGAGTCAATTAATTGTAAGTCATATAATGCTCTTAACTTGTCTTCGACTGTAAACTCAGTTTTTTTTGCCATAATTAATATAATTTACAGGGTTCGTTATTGTTTTTGATTTGACGCACGCAAACTTAGGAATTTTTTTATTAAGAAAATCTAAAATTACATCTTTTGTGAACTGTTCACTTTCATAATGTCCAATATCTAGCAGTAATATTTTATTTTCAGATTTAAAATAGTCATGGTATTTCAGATCAGAGGTAATGAAGCAATTTACATTTTCTTTTAATGCATTTCCGATCGCAAAGCTTCCAGATCCCCCAAGGACAGCGATTTTTTTTATTTGATTCCCGGTAAAATTGGAGTGTTTTATGAAGTTTGAATTCATTTTTTTACTTATAAAGTTTAAAAAATCTTGCTCTTCCATTGGTTTTTCGATATGGCCAACCATTCCCATACCAGTACCAGGATTTTTACTAGGTATTAGAAAAGATGTTTTTTTTAATCCTATTTTTTTTGAAATCATGTAATTAACGCCCTTTGGATGGTTATCAAGATTAGTATGAATCGCATAAATATTAATGTTATTTTTTATTGCTTTTCGTACTGTTCTTTCTACGTAGGTTTCCTCAGTTAATTTTTTTAGACCATGAAATATTATTGGATGAAATGAAATAATTAAGTTACATTTTTTTTTTAATGCCTCTTCAACAACTTTTTCAGTTGTGTCAATTGTAATTAATGCTTTTTTAATTTCAGAATTTCTGTCTCCAACTATTAAGCCTATATTATCAAAATCTTCTGAGAATTTTATTGGAGACCATGTTTCAATTATTTTTATTATTTCGTGAAGTTTCAATAACATGTATTACAAATTTATAAATAATGTGTACAATACTTAATTAGATTTAAATTTTTAATTTAGTCGTATGTATTTTTTCAAATACCTTCTTTACCCACTTTTGTTTATTTATTTTATTATTACAAGTTTAAAGAATTTTCTTTTTGAAATAAATTTTTTGAAATCCAAAAAATTTGATTTACCACTAATCGGAATAGGAAATTTGAGTTTTGGTGGAACTGGAAAGACTCCAATGTCTGAGTTCATTATTGAAAATTTCAACCAAAATTTTAATCTGGCTTTTTTAAGTCGGGGGTATAAAAGAGCAACTAGTGGTTTTGTATTAGCAACAAATGATTCAAAAGTTGATACAATTGGTGATGAGCCTTTTCAGATTTTCAAAAAATTTAAAAACTTAAAAGTTGCTGTCGACGAAAATAGATCGAATGGAATTAAAAACTTAATCCAAATGTTTCCCTCATTAGATGCTATTGTACTGGACGATGTTTTTCAGCACAGGTATATTAATCTAAAATTAAACATTTTGTTAACATCCTATAATAAACCTTTTTTCGAAGACTACTTGCCTCCAATTGGAACTTTAAGAGAAACTGTTAAGGGTATGCAAAGAGCAAATGTTATTGTAGTTACTAAGTGCCCAATAAACATGGAAAATAAAGAAAAAGAGTTAATTTCTCGAAAGCTTAAATTAAAGACTAATCAAGATTTGTTTTTTGCATCGGTTTCATATAATGAAATACTTGACGGAAAAGAAAAAATAAATATTAGTGAATTAAAAAATAGAAAAGTTTTGTTGTTAACTGGCATTGCCGATACTAATTCAATTGTTGAATATTTAAAATTAAAAAAAATTGATTTTGATCATCTTTCTTTTAGAGATCACCATGTTTACAATCAATCTGATTATTTGAAAATTTCAAGCAAGTTTGAAAATTATAGTATAGTAACTACAGAAAAAGATTTTTATAAGTTATCACTTTTTCCGTTTGAGAATGAGATTTATTTTCTAAAAATTAAAACTAAGTTTCTTTGCTCGGAAAGAAAATTTATAAAAAAGATTGAGCAAGCTATAGCTAATTAATATGTTTTTGTGCTTTGTAAGAAGATCTAACCAAAGCACCACTTTCTACATGTCTAAAGCCTAAATTTTTGGCATAACTTTCATAGATTTTAAATTGTTCTGGATATATAAAATCTTTTACTGGTAAATGTTTTTTTGAGGGCTGTAAGTATTGACCAATTGTGACAATATCAACATTATTTTCTTTTAGGTCAATCAGAGTTTGAAAAACCTCGTTTTCTTTTTCACCAAGACCTAACATAATTCCTGATTTTGTCCTTTTTATACCTTTCATTTTTAAGTAATTTAAAACCTTAAGGCTTCTATCATACTTGGCTTGTATTCTAACTTCTCTAGTCAAACGCCTTACTGTTTCCATGTTGTGAGATACAACTTCAGGTTTAACTTCAACGATTTTATCAATGTGACTTTCACTTCCTTGAAAGTCTGGTATTAAAGTTTCAAGTGTTGTCTTGGGATTTAACCTTCTAATTGCTTTTACTGTTTCAGACCATATAAAAGTTCCCATATCTTTCAAGTCATCTCTGTCCACTGATGTAATTACAGCATGTTTTATATTCATGATTGAAATGGATTTAGCTACCTTTTCAGGCTCTGCCCAATCCACAATTTCAGGTTTTCCTGTTTTGACTCCACAAAAGCCACATGATCTGGTACATATATTTCCAAGAATCATAAATGTTGCTGTTCCTTCTCCCCAGCATTCACCCATATTTGGACAACTTCCGGATGAACAAATTGTATTTAATTTATATTTATCAACTAATCCTCTTAGTTCAGTATATTTTTTTCCAGTCGGAAGCTTTACTCTAATCCATTTAGGTTTTCTTTTGATAATAGAATTAATTCCAGAAGAACTCTTATTAGAAATTTTTAGACTTTTCCAAACATTTTCAGATTTATCTAGTTGAGCTATATTGCTAGGATTGGCTTCCATCATATGACAAAATTACAAACATTTATCAAATTAACGTCAAATACCATACCGTAAAGCATATTAAAAAAAATAATCCTGTAATACTTAAAATATTCATTGACTTTCCAGGTCTATGTTGTTTTGGTGTGAATTGACTATTTATCAATATGTAGTTAACTAATGCATAAAATGGAGCAGTAATAAATGACAATATCGTAGCTATTTTGACAAGAAGCCCCATTTCAGACATAAAAAAAATGAAAATCAATAATGTGCCAGCTGCTAGAATTATAATCCAAATTCTGTAACTAGATAGTCTAGTCAATTTTAAAAGTTCAAATGTTTTTTTTAATGTTCTTGGTGAGGCATCCAAACAAGTTATTGTTGTACTAAACATTGTAGTAAATGCTGCAATGGCGATTATTATAAAAACACTTTCTCCAATTGTAGATGTATAGAGTTTAATTAATTGATTAGCAAATACACCTCCGTTAGTCGAGAAAGTTTCTTTACTTCCATACATAACAAAAACCCCCAGTGACATAAAGCAAATTCCCAAAAAAATAGTGGTTATATAACCTACATTAAAATCAAAAATTATTTCTTTTTTTTTTAATTTTTTTTCTTTTTTCTTCTTCTCAAGGGTCCAAATCGATTGCCATATTGAAATATCCAGTGGAGCAGGCATCCACCCCATAAATGCAACTAAAAATGCAATGCTAATACTATCATTAGGAAAAGTTGGTTTTAAAGAAATTACATTATTGAACTTTAAACCAGCAAAAATTACAGCCAAAAAAGTTGAAATTGCAAGTAAGACTATAACAAACTTCATCATTTTATCAAGTACTTTATATTTGCCAATTAATAAAATAATTAAGCATAATAATATTAATAATGTTGCCCAAATTACAATGTCAGATGTTATTCCAAAAAGCTCAATTGCAAGACCAGCAGTAACAATTGTAACTGCGGATTGAATTGTAAACATAGTTACTACACTTAATAATAAGTATGTGATTAATACAGGTTTACCTAGTTTATAATATCCATCTAATAAACTCTCACCAGTTGCAACTGCATATTTTGGCCCATATAGAAAAAAAGGATATTTAAATATATTGGATAATATTAAAGCCCAAATTAAACCAAATCCAAAGTCAGCACCAGCCCTAGTTGATTGAACAAGGTGAGAAACTCCAATAGCTGCTCCAGCAAATAAGAGTCCTGGACCAAATTTTCTTAATGAAAAATTCAAGGTTCTTTAATTATTTCTGCTAATATTTTTTTTGCTCTGAGAACCCTAATCTTAATGTTACTAATTGGTTGATTTAATTTTTTGGCGATTTCCTTATGTGTTAGATCATTAAAATATTTCAACTCAATTGTTTTTCTGTATAGAGGTTTTAACAATTTAATTTTACTTTTTACATTGATAAGTTTTTGCTCGTTTATTAAATTATCCTCTGGACTAGGTGAGCTCTCAATAACATCTTTTTGGTTATCTAATTCTAATAAATTAAAACGATTTTTATTTTTTCTTATTTTATCTATGTGAATATTTTTTGAAATAGTTATTAACCATGTTTTAAATGAATATTTATTATCGTAAGAATCTATTTTTTCAAACGCTTTTGCAAAACTCTCAATAGCTATGTCTTCAGCATTAATTTCATTTTTTGTTCTTTTTAACTGAAAATTATAGACATCGTCCCAGAAAGTTTCTAATAAATAACTATATGCGTTTTGGTCATTTTTTTTTGCTAGACTAATTTGATCCTGAATATTTTTAATTTCAGCCAATTTTCAATTCAAATTTAGTTTTGATTCTTTACACTCCTTTTCGTCAGGTAACTTTCCGCATATCCCACATGGTTCAGAGTTTTTACTTAAAAAAGGACTGGCACTAGCACATGTTCCAGAAAACTTACCATTTTTTTTTAAAATAACTTTAATAGAAATGGCAATGATTGATAGTGATAATAAAATAAGAGTGACTACAAATAACAATTTACTGGTATATAATGTTAACTTCTTCTTTTAGCAATATATTAAAATTTCTTAAAACAATGTTCTTGATTTCTTTTGAAAAGTTGTAAATTTCTTGCCCACTTGCTCTTCCATTATTTATAATTATTAAAGCATGTTTTTTATATGTCCCAGTATTTCCTTTTTTAATGCCTTTTAATCCAGATTTTTCAATCAACCATGCAGCAGGGACCTTGATTTTATTTTCTGAAATCAAATAACTTGGTACAGTCTTATATAATTTTTTTAATTGTTCAAATTGATCAAAGCCTATAATTGGGTTTTGAAAAAAACTTCCACAGTTACCAATTTTAGAGGGGTCTGGAAGTTTATTTCTTCTAATTTCTATTACATATTTCGATATATCTTGAATTGTAGGGTTTTTTACTCCATTTTCAACTAAGATTTTTTTAAGTGGCTCATATGAGTATTTAATTTTGTGATTTTTCTTAGTTAATTTAAAATTAACATAGCAAATGACGTATTTCCCCTTAAATCTTTCTTTAAATATTGAACTTCTATAGGAAAACTTACAATCAGAGTTACTAAATTCATTTTCACTTAAATCTGATAATGAAATTGTCTCACAATATTCAAGTGAATTTTTTATTTCCACACCATAAGCCCCTATATTCTGAACTGGGGCGCTTCCAACACTTCCAGGAATCAAACTTAAATTTTCAAGTCCTCCAAAATCATTTGAAATAGCCCAATTAACTAAATCTGTCCATTTTTCGCCTCCTCCAACTCTCACAGTGATAAAATCATCATCTTCCTCAGTTATCTTGATTTCTTTAATATCAATCTTGATTATAGTCCTTTTAATATCATTTTTGAATAATATGTTAGTTCCTTCCCCTAGAATAATTGGAATTTCTTTACAGCTTCTTATTGCTTTTTTTAATTCTTTTTTTGAATTAATTGAAATAAATTTTTTTGAAATTACATCTATGCCAAAGCTGTTATAATTTTTAAGGGAGGTTTGAATTTTATTTTGCAATTTGATACTAAAGAGTTATTTTTCTTTTGGATTTTCAATTGGATTCCCATTCTCATCCAATTCAATTTCAGGAAGTATTTCCCCTTTAATTCTTAAAATTATATTCGAGTTCACGGCATTTGAATTAACAGTTATTGCCTTTTGAAACGCCCCTGTTCTTTTTGTGTCATACTCAACATCAATCGAGCCAGACTCGCCGGGTAGTATGGGTTTTTCTGGTTTTTTTGGAATTGTACATCCACAAGATGAATATATCCTGTTAAAAATTAGTGGGGCAGTTCCAGTGTTTTTAAAATTAAATGTCCTTTTTCCATCGACACCATGATCAATTATTCCATAATCGATCAATATTTTTTCAAAAGTAACTTCAGCAACTTTTTCTTGGGATTCAAGAGAAAGTGTGAATAAAATCATTAATGTGAATAAAACACAATTTTTCATAAAGATAATTTTTGACTAAAACTATGATTTTTTAAACATATTACAAAAAAACACATTACCTTTTAAATTGTTATATAGTTGAGTATTTTTGTGACTATATTTTGTTAAGTGGAGGTAGAAAAATATTTTGATGCAAAAAAAATTGAGTCCAAGTGGTACAACTATTGGATGTCAAATAAATTTTTCTTTTCAAAGCCTAATGAAAAAAAGCCCTTCACAATTGTAATACCTCCACCAAATGTTACAGGCATTTTACATATGGGTCACATGCTAAACAACACCATTCAGGATATTTTAATCAGAAAAGCAAGGCTAGATGGATTTAATGCATGTTGGGTCCCAGGTACTGATCATGCATCAATTGCCACTGAAGCAAAAGTAGTAAACAAACTTAAAGAGAAAGGTATTAAGAAAGATGATTTAACAAGAGAACAGTTTTTAGAGCATTCTTGGGACTGGACTGAAAAACATGGTGGTTTAATTTTAAAACAATTAAAAAAATTGGGTTGTTCATGTGATTGGAATCGAACAAAATTTACGCTAGATAAAGATATGTCTGAATCTGTAATTAAAGTTTTTATTGAGTTGCATAAAAAAGGATTAATTTATAGGGGACATAGAATGGTTAATTGGGATCCAGAGGCACGAACTACTTTATCAAATGAAGAGGTCATTTTTGATGAAGTCGAAACGAAAATATTTTACATTTCCTATAAGATTTTAAATTCTAGTGAAGAAATACAAGTTGCCACAACCAGACCTGAGACTATTTTTGGTGATACAGCTATTGCGTTTAATCCAGATGACAAAAGGTATCTAAAATTCCTTGGAAAAAAAGCTATAATACCTATTCTAAATAAAGAAATACCAATTATAATGGACTCACAGGTAGATTTAGAGTTTGGTACAGGATGTTTAAAAATTACCCCTGCTCACAGTGAAAATGATAAATTAATTGGAGAAAGGCATAAATTGGAAATTGTAGATATTTTAAATGATGATGGATCTCTAAACGAACTTAACTTGCAATATTCAGGATTGGACAGATTTGACGCACGAAATAAAATTGTAAAGGAACTTAGCTCAATTGGTGCACTAAAAAAAAGTGAGCCATATACTACAAAAATTGGTAAATCTGAAAGGACAAATTGTATTATTGAACCAAGACTTTCAAAGCAATGGTTTTTAAAAATGAAAAAAATCTCAGAACCTGCTTTAAGTTCAGTAATGAATGATGAAATCAAATTTTTTCCGAAGAAGTTTAAAAATACATTTAGGAATTGGATGGAAAACATCCGGGACTGGAATATTTCAAGACAACTATGGTGGGGACATAGGTTACCAGTCTATTATTATGGTCCAGAAAAAGATAATTACATCGTAGCCGAAAATATTGATAATGCTTTGGAACTAGTCAACCAAAAAAAAGGTTATGAGTTGTTGAAAAAAGAAGATCTTGTTCAGGATAATGATGTTTTAGACACCTGGTTTTCCTCTTGGTTATGGCCAATAAGTGTTTTTGATGGAATAAGAAACCCAAAAAATAAGGATTTTAATTATTACTATCCAACAAATGATTTAGTTACTGGACCTGATATTTTATTTTTTTGGGTAGCAAGAATGATAATTTCTGGGCATGAGTTCAAAAAGTCTATTCCATTTAATTCTGTATATTTTACAGGCTTAGTCAGAGATAAGTTGGGAAGAAAAATGTCTAAGCAACTTGGAAATTCTCCAGATGCTTTGAAGCTTATTGACAAATTCGGTGCTGATAGTGTTCGTGTCGGATTATTATTCAGCGCACCTGCAGGGAATGATTTATTGTTTGATGAATCCTTATGTCAACAAGGTAAAAACTTTTCAAATAAAATATGGAATTCTTTAAGATTACTTAAATCATGGAAAGTTTCTGAAAAATTGAAGGAATGTGAATCTTCTGCCATTGCTTCTAAATGGTTTGATTCAAAATTTAATTTAAAACTTATTGAAATCGAAGATCATTTTAAAAAGTACAGAATATCGGATGCCCTAATTACCATCTACAAGTTGATTTGGGAAGACTATTGTTCTTGGTATTTAGAAATGGTTAAACCTAACTATTCAGAACAAATAGATTATGTAACTTTCAATAATACATTACAATATTTTAAAAAATGTCTAAAAATTTTACATCCATTCATGCCGTTTCTGACAGAGGAAATATGGAGTTTAATAAAAGAAAAAAAAGATTCTCCTCTGATAGTTAGTAATTGGCCCGAAACCAAACCTTTTGATATTAAGTGTCTTGATAATTTCAAACATATCAAGAAAGTAATAACAAATATTAGAAAGTTTAGAAATGAGAATAGTTACTCTTTTAGTAAAAAATTAGAGATCGTCACCAAATCGAATTTTAACAATAAATTTTCAGGTATAGTTTTAAAACTTACTAATACACATGTTGAAAGTAAAAAAAATAAAACTCCCAATAATAAGAATTCAATTATCGTTGACAGTAAAGAATATTTTGTTTTAAATTCTTTTGAAAGTAAAGATGACAAAACAAAAATTCGTCAAGAATTAGATTATAATATTGGTTTTTTGAAGTCTATACAAGCTAAACTGAATAATAAAAAATTTATTTCTAATGCCCCTCAAAACGTTGTTATTAATGAACAGAAAAAAGAAAAGGACACATTGGAAAAAATTAGAATTTTAGAAAGTAAATTATCTGAGTAAAATTTACTTTTTTGCAATTACATCAACACCCCCTTTTATCTTGTCACCAACACTAACTAGTACTTTGGTGTCTAAGGGCAGAAATAAGTCAACTCTAGATCCAAATTTAATAAACCCTGAGTCACTTCCTTGGACTACATCTAATCCTATTTTGGAATAATTCACAATTCTTCTAGCCAATGCCCCTGCTATTTGTCTAAACATTATATCACCGTATGTTTCATTGTTCACAACTACTGTTGTTCTTTCATTTAAGTCTGAAGATTTGGGGAGCCAAGCAACTAGGTATTTTCCAGGATGATATTTTGAAAATTTCACAATACCACTGATTGGATGTCTGGTAACATGAACGTTAAGAGGAGACATAAAAACCGAGACTTGAATACGTTCGTCTTTAAAATACTCTTTTTCAAAAACTTTTTTTACAATTACAACTTTTCCATCTACACAGGAAATTACTTTGGTGTCATCTGGTTTAGTGTTTCGTTTTGGATTTCTAAAGAATTGTAGTATTAAAAGAAATTCAATTAACACAATAATTTGCAAACTATTTCTAATATAGAAACTTGATACCTGTTCAGAAAAAATTACGATTATCGAAGTTAAAAAAAACGATATTAAAATTATTTTATGACCCTCTTTATGAAACAAACAAATAATATTTTAATATTAAATAAACAAATGGTGCTGCAAATATAATACTATCCATTCTATCATAAAGACCACCATGTCCTGGGAGCCAATTTCCACTGTCTTTCACTCCAGCTTCTCTTTTGAATTGAGACTGAACTAAATCTCCAACTGCACCTGTTGAACTTATTAATATTCCTATTAAAATCCATTGACTTAAATTAAAATTTAAGTCAACCACTTTGTAGAATAAAATAGAGAAAATAATTGACATTGTAAGGCCACCTATAAAACCCTCAATGCTTTTTTTTGGTGAAACAGATTTCAACAAAGGACTTTTTCCAAAATTAATTCCAAAGATGTAAGCACTTGAGTCTGACACCCACATTAATATCAAAAAATAAAAAACATAATATGGATTATATTCTTCACTAATTGTAGGAATTGAAAATAAAATAACAAGTGAACCCACTAAATAAAAATGACCTAGAAATCTATTTTTTAATATTGAAAAAGAAAACTCTTTTTTTTTAAGAAGTGAGAAGCCAAGTAAAACATTAGTAATCGAAATTGTAATGACAAAAAAAAACTGAAATATCCAGTTGTACGTCAGGATAAAAAGTGAAATATACAGTGGGAAAGTTAGATATAATATTAGATTTGATTTTCCAGTATCTGACGAAAAAAATTTGTGATTATAACTTGAAACTAATCTTATAAACTCAAAAACTAGGATCATGCTACAAATAAATCCAACCAAATAAAAAAGAATTTCGTTTAAAAATAAAGAAAAAATTAAAACACAAGCATATGTGATTGCTGTCAACGATCTGATGTAAAAATCCTTCATTTATAAATCTTCTAAAAGTAGCAAATAGAGATTTTTTGCAGCACTACCATAAGTAAGAAAGTTTGTATTTTCTTTTTCAAGGCTGTTAAAATTTTTAATACTAGTTATATTTGTAGGAAGATTACTTGGATATTTATTTTTTATTCCATTTAATCCTTCACTTAATGTTTCTGTAAACTGGCTTATTTTGGCGAAAACTATGAAATTCTGAGGGAGATCATTTACTTTGTGTGACTTAATTTGTTCAGCACAAATAAGTAAACTTCCATCATTAGCAACTAAAAATTCACATCTAGTTAAAAAAAACTTTGAATTTAAATTTGTTTTTGAAACATTTAATTTATTTGTTTCGGTAATTAAATCTAACAAGGAGTCATCGTAACATAATATTTCTACATCATTCCATTTATTTTCGTCAATAATTTGCGAAAAAAAACCATCACATTCTTTTTGGTTTTCACAGTAAAGAAATTTGCCTCCATTTTCATTGAAATTATAAGTAAACCTTTCTTCGATAGGAGCTCTAGGTTCTGGCATATACTTACCAGATTGATTTTCATTGGAATTACCTTCCCCCTTTGTGTTAAAGAAAGCCTTGATGAATTCTTTCAAAATATAGATTTAAATTATAAAGATAAAAAAACTTAATTCTTTAGTTAAGAAATATAATTTAGTTTATTTTGATTTTTTTATAACGTCTTTAATGTCAAATGGTCGCTCACCATATATTCTTATCAAGTCTTCTTTAAAAATCACCTCTTTATCAAGTAGAGAGTTAGCTAGTTCAATCAATTTGCTTTTATGTTTTTTTAATAGCTTTATTGCTCTTTGATATTGAGTTTCAATGATATTTGAAATTTCTTTATCTATTACTTGCGCAGTTACATCACTGTATGGTTTTGTGAAACCATAGTCATTTTGACCACTGGAGTCATAATATGTTAGGTTACCAATCTTATCATTTAAACCATAGACTGTAACCATTGATCTGGCTTGTTTTGTAACTTTTTCAAGGTCACTTAATGC
>TARA_B100001057_G_scaffold131705_1_pt1 | contig 11752 bp, 8 predicted proteins | sample TARA_B100001057 | Tara Oceans TARA_B100001057 (sample SAMEA2621839) | marine metagenome | biome: marine biome (ENVO:00000447); feature: surface water layer (ENVO:00002042); material: "saline water (ENVO:00002010), including plankton (ENVO:xxxxxxxx)" | depth 5 m | reverse complement strand
ATACTTACCGGTACTAGGAGTTTAAATTATGCTGATGTTTTCTCAGGATCACCACCCTCTGTACAAAGGAGATTAGGTACTATGGGTTGGGAGTTATATAACACAACCTCAAAACCAACAAAAACCCACGAGATGACCTATAAAATATCTAAGGAAAAATATGATAAAGTTCTTACAAGTTTCAGGGAGATAATGAATTAGAGGATTTTCTTTAAAGTTTTTGAGATGATTCTCTCCATTTTCAAGTATCCTTTTTTATTAGGGTGAACACCGTCATACCCATTAAAATCATCCCTCCAGTATGTGTACTCGTCTCTTAGTCCATTTCTTTTGTCTTTCATGGGTGTATGGTAATCAACATATCTTGCATTTCCAGATTCACAGAAATCTTTTAAATTTTTATTTAGAAAAATAATATCATCACTTGGATAAATTCCAGGATTCCACAAAAACTCATATGCAGGTAGTATCGAAGAAAGTATGACTTTGATATTATTATCATTAGCAATTTTAACCATAGACTTAATATTTTCAAAGATCCCATCTAATGTGATTGGGCCATTATTCTCGGCTAAATCATTGATTCCTGCTAACATAACTACATAATCTGCCTTTTCATCTACGACATCTTTTTTGAAACGTGCTAGCATCTGGTCTGAGGTCTGTCCAGATATCCCTTTATTTAGATATCCGTTATCAGTAAAAAAATCTGTGTAGTCACTCCAACTTTGGGTTATTGAGTTCCCAAAAAAAATTACTTTTTTTTCTTTTGAGCCATTTATTTGATAATCTATATTTGAAGCTTTCATATCTATAATTGAAAAAATAAATATAAGAATATGTATATAAGTTGATTTTTTCATTATGTACAATCTATTATTTTTTATTTCAATATTAATATTAAATTACTCAAAACTATAATGCTTCAAAAACAAGATACGGTCATTTAATTATAAAAGTGCGGCACCATAAACCCCAGCGCTATCTCCAAGCTTAGGTTTTAAGATAGGGGTACTAAAGGTAGGGTTAAAGACATATTTTTTTAGTTCATTATAACCTTCGGTATATAACTCATCAATATTACTTAGTCCACCACCAAGTACTATTACTTCTGGATCAATGATATTTACGACGTTACTTAATCCTTTGCCGAAGTGAGTAATTAGTCTTTCAAATGTCTCTTCTGCATGTTTGTCACTATCTTTTAAAGCGTATATGTCTTCAAACTTTAATTTCTTTCCTGATATCTTATCATAATAAATCTGGAGAGCTCTGCCCGATATAACTGATTCTACACATCCCCTTTTCCCACAATAACATTCATCTCCACTATTAGTAACTATCGTGTGACCCCATTCTCCACCAATTCCTTGGCTTCCGTATACTGTCTTTCCATCAATTATTATTCCACCACCAACTCCCGTTCCCATAATTATCCCAAACACATTCTTTGCATTAGGATATTGATCTTTTACTGATCCAAGTAGAGTCTCCGCAAGGGCAAAACAATTAGCATCATTTTGAATCAGGATAGTTTTATCTAGAGATTTAGATAAATCTTTTTGAATTGGCATCCCATTCAGACACTGAGAATTAGAATTTTTAAGTAAACCAGATTCAGGATCAATTGTTCCGGGAGTACCGATTCCTAATTTATTGAATTTATGATTAATGTTATTTTCAATATATTCTACTAATAATTTTATATTACTAATTACTTGTGAATATCCCTTATCTTCCTCAGTATCAACTCTATGTCTTATCACTTCCTCAGGGTTTTCTCTTGATTTAAGTACAATTCCCTCAATTTTAGTACCACCTAAGTCTATGCCCAATAACATATAGAATTATTTTATATTTACCCAGTAAAAATATCAAACTATGGATAAGAAAAAAATATTTAACTGGTCTATAACAGTTGCTCTCGCAGGTTTTCTTTTTGGGTTTGATACGGTAGTAATAAGTGGTGCAAATCTTCCGATTAAAGAATTATGGAATACCTCTCCAATTTTTCACGGTGTTTTTATTATGTCAATGGCGTTATGGGGAACAGTAATAGGCTCATTATTTGGATCTATTCCCTGTGATTGGATAGGAAGAAAAAATACTCTCATATGGATTGGAATACTTTTTTTTGTCTCAGCACTGGGATCAGCAGTAGCATGGGATCCTTACTCATTTTCATTTTTTAGGTTTATAGGAGGTATAGGGGTAGGTGCCTCCACAGTGGCATCTCCAACATATATCTCAGAAATATCTAATAAAGAGAGTAGGGGGAAACTTGTTGCCTTATATCAGTTTAATATTGTATTTGGAATATTAATAGCCTTTTTCTCAAATTACCTCTTGCAAGGATTTGGAGGAGATATCGACTGGAGGTATATGCTGGGAGTTGAGGCAATCCCAGCTATTGTATATATCATTTTAATCTTGAAAGTTCCTAATAGTCCAAGGTGGCTCATTTTGTTTAAGGGAGATGACAAAAAAGCAAAGGAAATTTTAAGGCAGATATATTCAGGTTCAGAAATTTCTGAAAAAATTAAACAAATTAAAGAATCAGCTAAAATAAAAACAGGAACTATTTTTTCAGGAAAATTTAATTTTCAAATATCACTAGCTTTCCTTATTGCATTCTTTAACCAACTTTCTGGAATTAATTTTGTCTTGTATTATGCTCCTGAAATATTGCAAAGTGCCGGACTTGCAGCTAATGATTCTTTAATGAGTTCAGTATCAATTGGTTTAGTCAATCTTATTTTTACGATGTTTGGATTAAGGCTTATTGATAAGTATGGTAGGAGGTACTTAATGAAAATAGGCTCAGTTGGATATATAATATCACTGTTAAGTATTGGTGTTTGCTTTGTATATTCTCTAAATTCTTATCTTCTTTTAGCTTTTATTTTAATTTTTATTGCATCCCATGCTATAGGACAGGGGACCGTAATTTGGGTTTTTATTTCTGAGATTTTTCCTAACAGTGTGCGGGCAAAGGGTCAATCTCTTGGTACCGCTACCCACTGGATATTTGCTGCTATTATTACTGCTTTGACTCCATATGTTATCGATCTTCTTGGGAATAACCCAGGTATGATATTCTATTTCTTTGGGTTTATGATGGTCATTCAACTTGTATTTGTCCTGAAGATGATGCCGGAGACAAAAGGTATTTCCCTAGAGGAAATGAAGTTCAGACAGTAAGTTTTAATATTTTCAGTTCTAGAAAAACATCTTAATAAAAGAGTAGACTTTAGATCTTGTCTTTTCTTTTTGTTTCTTACTAAAAATCTTCCTCACTAACATTAAAACAGGATCATAGAATCTGTCAACAACTCTTTCTTTAAGAGGGATGATCGCATCGTCAGTTATCTGAATTTCTTCTGGGCAAACTTCTGTACAGCACCTTGTGATATTACACATTCCAGAACCATGCTTCTCCTTTACGTCTTCAATTCTGTCAGCTTTATCCATAGGGTGCATCTCAAGACTTGCTAGCCTTGCCATGTACCGAGGTCCGGAGAAATCTTTTTTGCCGTCATTATCACGTATGACATGGCACATATTCTGACATAGGTAACATTCTATACATTTTCTGAACTCTTGAACTCTTTCAACGTCTTTCTGCATCATTACAAAATCCTTCTTCTTATCCTCTTCAGATGGTGAGAATGGAGTGATTTCTTCGTTTTGCTTGTAATTCCAAGACACATCAGTTACAATATCTTTGATTACTGGGAAAGATTTAAGTGGTGTAATTACTATTGTCTTATCCTCCTCGAATTCATTCATTCTTGTCATACACCCAAGTCTAGGCTTTCCATTAATTTCAATACTACAGGAGCCACATTTACCTGCTTTACAATTCCATCTACATGCCAAATCATTAGCTTGATCAGCCTGAATTCTATGAATTACATCAAGAACGACCATTCCCTCAGTCACCTCACACTGATAGCTAACTAACTCTCCTCTCTCATCATCTCCTCTATAAATTTTAAAGTTTCTTAAGCTCATATTTTCTCCATTAATTTTTCATGATCTTTCTTAACTTCCCCCTCAAGTTGGTCTATAGTTGAGCTAGCAATTCTGTTTAATTCAGGGTCTGGGTTACCTCTTTTCTCTTTAATTGTCTCCATCTTCCCGTTTTCCCCTTTTCTATTTATGATATTATATTCTAACCAGTCTTTTTTCTCTTCAGGAAAGTCTTCTCTGGTATGAGCACCTCTACTTTCCTCTCTCAAGAGAGCTGATTTAGCAACCGCTTCGGACGAAATCAATAAATTCCTAAGGGCTAGAGCCTCGTGCCATCCAGGATTAAATTGACTTGTTCCGGCAGCCTTTACATCTTTAAACTCTTCTTTCATCTTTTCAATTCTTTCAATACCATCAGTAATTTCATCTTTTGTTCTGATGATACCAACATTGTACTGCATATTTTTTTGCAGGTCTTCGTGGATAAGATAAGGGTTGTTACCTTTCTCTCTATTTAGTATAGACGTAGCACTCTTAATTATCCTCTTCACTTGACTGTCATCAACTTTAGGCATTTTATCAAGCTTTCTTGAATATTTGGCAGCTTCAACACCAGACAAGTTTCCAAATACCAGAAGATCAGAGAGTGAATTTCCTCCTAATCTGTTGGCACCGTGCATACCTCCGGCCGCCTCACCACATGCAAACAGTCCTTCCACAGTAGTCATAGACGTCTCAGCCTCGACCTTAATTCCACCCATGAAGTAGTGGCATGTTGGACCAACCTCCATTGGTTCTTTAGTAATATCAAGTTCTGCTAAAATTTTAAACTGATGGTACATAGAAGGTAGTTTTCTTTTTATATCATCAGCCGACCTTTGGGTGGCAATATCCAAATAAGCTCCGCCATGCACAGATCCTCTGCCTGCTTTAACCTCTGTATTTATCGCTCTTGCTACGACATCTCTCGTAAGTAGTTCAGGTGGTCTTCTAGCATTCTTATCACCTTCTAGCCATCTTGCAGCCTCCTCTTCAGTATCTGCAGTCTCATTAGCAAACTTTTCAGGAATATAGTCAAACATAAACCTTTTCCCTTCACTATTTTTAAGTATACCGCCTTCACCCCTTACTCCTTCTGTAACTAATATCCCTTTAACCGATGGAGGCCAAACCATACCTGTAGGGTGGAATTGATTAAATTCCATATCTATGAGCTCAGCACCCGCTTCGTATGCCATTCCATAACCATCACCAGTATATTCCCAGCTGTTTGAAGTTACTTCCCATGACTTACCTGCACCACCTGTTGCAAATATTAGAGATTTAGTCTCAAAAATTACAAATTCACCAGTTTCCCTGTACATACAGACAATACCTGACACTTTACCCTCGTCGTCCTGAAGGATATCTAGGGCAGTACATTCCATATGTATGTCGATGCCTTGGTGGATTCCGTGATCCTGAAGAGTTCTGATCATCTCTAACCCTGTTCTGTCACCTACGTGTGCAAGTCTTGGATATCTGTGACCGCCAAAATTTCTTTGGTTAATTAGGCCATCTTTAGTCCTATCAAAAACTGCTCCCCAGTGCTCGAGTTCCCTCACTCTTGCAGGTGCATTTTTTGCATGAATTTCAGCCATCTTCCAGTTGTTTAGCATTTTGCCACCTCGCATGGTGTCTCTGAAATGAATCTTCCAGTCGTCTCTATCGTCCACATTACCCAGAGCTGCTGCCATACCTCCTTCGGCCATAACAGTGTGTGCCTTTCCAAGTAATGATTTACAAACTAGACCTACTCTGATATCTTCTTCCTGTGAAGCTGCAATAGCTGCAGATAGACCTGCGCCTCCTGCTCCTATAACTAAGACATCAAATTGTATTCTTTTAATTCCTGATATATCTAACATAATTTATAATCCCCAAGTGTTAATATCGTTAATAATTCCCATCGATACAAGTCTAACATATACATCTGAGAAACCAACCCAGACAAGACTCAACCAAGCAAAAAGTTGATGTCGTCTGTTAAGAAATGTAACGATCTTCCAGCTACTGTGTGTAACCTTATCTTTATACATACTGCAAGAGTAGCAGTCAAGGTTTCCACCAATTAGGTGTCTTATAGAGTGGCACCCAAAGGTATAACAACCTAGTAATATTGGATTTATAGTCAGAATCAGGGTTCCTACACCGAAACCAAAGTTTCCGTTATTAAAAAAAGCTAGGAATGCATCATAACTTAGTATAAAAATGAATATCACGGCAAAATACATAGCGAATCTGTGAATATTTTGAAAAAGTAGTAAGCCTCTTTCCCCATCATATCTATCTCCAGAGTTGAATGCATTAATTTTTCCATTTGTTACAACAGATACTTCTGAAGGAATACCTTTGATAGGTTGTACTGCACATGCAGGTGGATTCAGAGAGAATGCTCTGTAATATGCTTTTCTGTAGTAATAGCAAGTAAATCTAAATGACAAAGGAAATATCAGGATTAACCAAGCTGGTGATTGTCCTGGGAGCCAGCTTAGCCATGTGGGCCAGCTTCCGAGTAACGCAAAACTAAGTGGTGGTACACCTGGTTTTGACGCATCTATGTAGACAGTTGGTGAGTAGAATGGAGATAAATAACCTCCAAACCCTTCATTTCCGCCACTCCACCAGAAATATTCTCCCTGCCACGCAGCCCACGTAGAGTAAACCACAAATGAGAGGAGACCCAGTAGAACAAGCATAGGTGAAATCCACCATTTATCTTGTCTTAATTTGTCAGTTAAAATGTCTGTTTTTAGCATATAATCCTATAAACTTCGACAAATATATCCCAATTTTTATGAAACAAAAGTTTTAAAAAAATTAAATTGGATAAGTTTTAAGTTAGATTATAAACATAAAAATATTTTGAAAATATTCCAAAAAGGTAGATTTAATTTTTCAAATAGTGAGATTTCCTAATTGGTAACTTCAATAAATTAAAATGATCATTTAATAAGTTTAGAATATTCTCATTAAACATATTTAATAATTATATTTAATGTAAAGAATTATGGGTTTTAGTAAAAATTTTTTTTTAGTAATTATATTAATATTACTGCCATTATGCTCTGTTATAGCACAGAAATCCTTAACTGGTGTTGTAGTTTCTTCAGTAGATTCAGAACCTTTAGTAGGTGTAACTGTTCTAGTTAAAGGCACCCAGAATGGGACAGTAACTGATCTTGATGGCACATTTTCCCTTAATTTATCTGAGGATCAAGATATAGTTGTTGCATCTTTTGTCGGTTTCCAAAGTAAAGAAGTTGATGTAGGCAATATGTCAAGCATTACAATTTATTTAGACGAGGACGTCACTGAACTGGGCGAGGTAGTAGTCACCGCATTAGGCTTTAAAGAGGAAAGAGATAAGTTAGGTCTCACTGCTTCTAAAGTTGAAGGAAATCAAATCTCAAGGTCAGCAGAGACAGGCCTAATAGATGGAATGGCTGGAAAAGCCTCTGGACTTCGAGTTACTAGAAGTTCCGGCGATCCAGGTGCAGGTTCCCACATACAGATCAGAGGTCCAGTTACTATAACCTCATCACTTCAGCCTCTAATTATTCTTGATGGTGTTCCTATAGATAACTCCTCTGGAGCATCTTCAACGTCAGGTGTAGTCTCACAGTCAAGACTTAATGATATCAATCCTAATGATATTGAGTCTATCCAAATATTAAAGGGTGCATCAGCTGCGGCATTGTGGGGGAGTCAGGCAGCAAAGGGAGTAATATATATAACCACTAAGAGTGGGGAAAAAGGTTCAAGGCCAAAGATATCATTTAAATCTGTCTATTCAGTCGATAAAATTAATGCTAGACATCCACTTCAAAGTACATTTGGCCAGGGTGATAACGGTTCATTTAATCCATCATCTACCCGTTCCTGGGGTGATAAAATTACTGAGAGAGATGGGTCAGAAGATATTGTAGATGCCTTTGGACCTTATTTTATTGATCAGAATGGAGTGAGACACTATAATATTTTATTAAAAAATGATAGAACAATTTTCGATGAATCTAATTTTAACCAGATAATAAAAGATGGTAGTTATAAAGAAAATACATTAAGTATAAGTGGGGGAGGTGAAAACGGAACAAACTATTTTAGTATCGGAGATTTAAATCAGAGTGGAATAATTCAAGGAAACAGTAACTTCAGGAGGACAACACTGAGGTTTAATAGTACAAGAGATATAGGTGAATGGTTAAAAATTACCTTTAAAAATTCATACTCTAGTACAAAATCTGATAGAATTAGAAAAGGTGCCTCCTCTACTGGATTATATTTAGGCCTCTTGAGGACTCCAGCTGATTTTGATAACACTGGTTATATTGGGGACTATTACTTGTCATCTTCTGCATCCCCAATTTCTGGTAGACACAGGTCATATAGAAATCCAATTGGTGGTAGGGTAAATGCAGGATTCAATAATCCGAATTGGACTATTAATAACCAAGAAAATAGTAATTCAGTTGAAAGATTTATCTCTAATATTCAATTCGATCTGAAAATAACTGATTGGTTATCTATTATATCAAGAACGGGAATGGATTATTACCAATCGAGAACCTCGCAATTTTTTAAGCCAGGTACTGTCGGCTCAACGTTTGGACAAGGTTATTTCACTGACGGAATAGCTAATAATAGAGTATTTAATACTGACCTTATTGCCCGATCTAATTTTGATATTTCAGATGACTATAATATCTCGCTAACATTAGGTGCAAATCTTAATGATAGAAAGTACTTATCGATGGGAGGGAATATCAGGGATTTTATTCTCCCAATTGACTTATATGATTTCTCAAATGCTCAACCTGAGAATGTTAATATTGAGGATTTTGATAGACATATGAGAACAGCTGCATCTTATCTATCCACAAATATTAGTGTCCACGACATGTTATTTGTTAACTCGAATGTGAGGGTTGAGTCATCATCCACAATCGGGCCTCTGGCAGATCAAGTCTTCATCTACCCTTCAGTCGATCTAGCATGGCAATTCTCTAAATTAAAACCTTTTTTAGGTTCTCCTGTGCTAACTTTCGGTAAACTAAGGATTGCCTACGGTGAAGTCGGTGTTGAACCTCCCCCATTTAATACTCAGTCAATTTATGTCTCACCAAATTATTCGGATTCCTTTGGGGGGTCACTATCTACTGATCTTTTTGGTGCGGGATCATTTACACCGTCCCAAGACCTGGGAGATCCTCAACTGAGTCCTGAAATTAAGAAAGAATACGAGATAGGTACTGACCTTCGTTTTTTTGATAATAAAATAAAACTTGGGTACTCATACTACTATAATAAGACAGAAGATGTTTTCTTTAATTTATCTCTTGCAAACTCATCGGGGTATGACGAGTTGTTCACTAACGCCGGGGAAATTGAGAATAAGGGAATGGAGTTAGATTTAAGTTATGACCTTGTCAGGAAGGATAACTTTTCAGTAAACTTTAATTTAAATTGGAGTTACTACAGAAATAAAGTTCTCGACTTGAAAGGTGTTGAATCGATAAGGCTTGGTGGTCTATCTGCGGTATCTGGTAGGGCTGTGGAAGGATATCCTCTTGGAATATTTTGGGGTACAAAATTTGAGAGAAATGACGACGGTTCTATTCTCCTAAATAGTAACGGTTTCCCATCACTAGCTCCTGAGAATGGTGTTATTGGAAATCCTCATCCTGACTGGCAGGGTGGAGTAGGTACGACTATCTCATGGAAGGACTTATCCTTATTTTTTCTTTTCGAGACGTATCAGGGAGCAGATATCTATGCAGGAACTAAGGCAGTTCTGCTAAATTATGGGAGACATCGGGATTCGGGGGTTGAGATAACCACCCAGCAAGACTTATTTGATTATAATGGCGGCTTAATAACATCTGGAACAACTTTCAGGGGAACAGTACACGACTTTGGTGCCGGCCCAGTTGCTCTAACTGAGCCATGGTACAGGGGAATTGGCGGATATTTTAGTGGAGTCCAAGAGCAGTTTGTAGAGGACGGGTCGTGGACAAGACTTAGAGAGCTAACACTTTCTTACTCCCTGAGAAGTGCTAAGTTTAGGAAAGCGTCAAAGCTTTCCTCAATTGATTTTTCATTTACAGGTAGGAACTTATTTATTTTCACAGATTTTGTTGGAAACGACCCAGACACAAATCTTACTGAGGTTAGTACTACAAGGGGTATTGATTATTTTAATAATCCAGGTACAAAATCTTATGTGTTTAAGATAATTATTAACTATTGACATGTTTAGAGTATATATTTTTACTTTTTTACTATTTATAACTATTGGATGTGACACAATCATACCGGAGGATATAAATTTAAATCCTAACAGTCCATCTGAGGCACCTGAAGATTTAGTGTTGACTGGGTCAATGGTAGGAACAATCTTATTTCATGAGGGAGCTACAGCGAGGAGGTCTGGAATATGGTCTGGATATTTTAGGGGTACTGACAGGCAACATGAGGGATTTGACAACTACCTAGTTGAGGCAAGTGATTTTTCTGCTATATGGAATGATATGTTTATAAATTCCCTAAGGAATGCAATCATAAGTGAGGAGAAAGCTATTCAGAATGATAGATCAGGTATCATAACTGGTATTTCTAAGGTCATTCAAGCTTACGGTCTTGGTGTAGCTGCGTCTCTATATGGTGACATTCCTTTTGATCAGGCTGGTAGGATAGAATTTATCACACCTGTTTTTGAGGATCAGAAAGAGGTATATAATAAAGTTCAAATTCTACTTAGTGAGGCAATTATAGAACTCTCTTTAGGTATTAATAAGCCAATTAATGGTAGTGACATCTTCTTTAATGGAGATGAGAGTAAATGGATTAAGGTTGCAAACTCATTAAAGGCTAGATTTTATATGCATACTAAAGAATATGACCTGGCTTATTCTTACGCATCCTTAGGTATAGGAAGTAAATCAGATAACATGTATGCTGTTCACGGAGAAGTGCAGGGAAATTCTAATCTATATTATCAATTTTTTACAGGGTCTAGGGGCTCTGAGTTAACATCTGAGAATACAATGATTCTGGATCTTCTAAATCCATCCAGTGCATTGTACAGAGGTAACAGTAAAACCGATGAATCTGCTAGGTTTGGTTATTATTTTAGTGGTAGTGGACGTCCTAATTTCTTAGATGGCTACTTCACAAGGTCAAATAGTTTTCCCCTTGTTTCTTACTCTGAGAATCTACTTACTCTTGCTGAGTCGGGCCTAAGAACTAAAAACTTTTACACAGGTTTAAGTCATTTAAATGATTTTAGAGGTTATATGGCATCTGGAGGTTATTTAAATAATGGTTACGATACTTTGTCCCTAAAATATAACCCATACATACAATCAGATTTTGAGGTTGGAGGTATCGAAAATATAAATTCTTTGACGAAAGAGGATGCATTACTTAATGAAATCCTTGAGGAGAGGTATTTAACCTTCTACGCACAAACTGAAGGTTTTAATGATGTGAGGAGGACAAGAAAAGAAGGAAATAGTGTAAAAATTATTCCTAATACAGGCTCTCTTTTGCCAGAGCGTTTCCTTTATCCTCAGTCTGAGGTTGATACTAATCCAAATACTCCGTCCCCTTTACCTGGATTTTTTGAACCTACTCAGGTAAATAAATGAGAAAACTTTTTCTACTCTTATTTTTACTTTTTACTGTAATTGATCATACTTTTTCTCAGAACGAAGTATCGGGAAAATATTTTTTAGTTGGT
>TARA_B100001057_G_scaffold137200_2_pt1 | contig 11754 bp, 9 predicted proteins | sample TARA_B100001057 | Tara Oceans TARA_B100001057 (sample SAMEA2621839) | marine metagenome | biome: marine biome (ENVO:00000447); feature: surface water layer (ENVO:00002042); material: "saline water (ENVO:00002010), including plankton (ENVO:xxxxxxxx)" | depth 5 m | reverse complement strand
TTTTTTTGCACCATTCACGTTTAAATTTTCTTCTTTACTGAAAATTTCATGGAGGGTAGCTACAGGTATGGAATGTTCTTTAATCAACCTTTGATGTTTATCATTGACCAATATAGTTTTATCTTCGGAAAGAATTAATTCCTTTGCGCCCTCACTTATAAAATCCATCTCAAGCAATGCGTTTTTATGTTTTATAGGGTCTAGCTTGTTAAACCAAATTGGATTTCCATTTTTATTTAAAAAACCTCTTGTACCAATTGATGCTTTTTCATAAGCATACCAGTTATCTACAAAGGTTCTCAACAGTGATTTGGGTGAAAAGCCTGATTTAAAATAAATAACAATGTGCTCTAGAAATGCATCTCTAATTTTTTCTATACTTTTCATGTCTTTTGAATGATCTCTTCCCATATTTATGTATTTAATTTTCCCAAAACAATTTTAATTTATACTTACGGTAAAATGAACCCTCCTGTATTTAATTTCAGAAGGGTTCTTGTATCAGTCTCTATTTGTGTTACTCTATGCGTTCAACTATCCAATTATTGGTTTTCTTTATTTCGCCAACTTCTAGACTCCCCGTACTTATAGAAGATGAGCTTCGTACTTCTCGACCGATTTTTCTTAAGTGATTGACTAAATCAGTACTACTTCCCGCATTCGTATGCTGAATCACTGTATAGGATTCTCCTGCGATTACCGCAGGAGTTCCAGCCCATTTCCAATCATCTTCTCTTGACATATATCTAAAAATGTAAGGCATTCCTATATTTTTTCGATTTCAAAATAATGACTTCCCATAGCCTTTGTTTTAAGGTCAATCCCTGTCTTTTCGCCTAGCTTTTGTTTAATCTTGTCAACGTTTGGTTTGCTCGGGTTATCAAAAATAACCTCTGTTCCAGAAGAAATATTCCAAGAGTCTTTTTTAAGTGTAACTTTCCATTTTGCCATATTTATAATTTTTAATTTCCCTACTCCCTTTTTGTGTTGTTTTTCGGTTTGTTCCAACACTATTATTCTATGATGTTAGAAGTGATTTGTATCTATTCTCACTTAAATTTTCTCCCATTCACAATCGCTCATTGAAAGATTAAAACTGAATTTGTGCCCGATTAACTCTTCAAAAGCTTTTTGCGTTTTTGGCCTATCAGGTCTTGAAGCTCCATTCATCTCGACTACCACACTCATATGTGGCTCTAAATACTCCCCAGAACCCACTGCCTTTTTTTTCTTAATGTTTACTTTAAACTTATCTCCCATTTTTGTTAATTATTTGATTTACCTACTCCCTTTTTGTGTTGTTTTTCGGTATGTTCCAACAATATTATGTTATGATTCTTGAGGCAATTGCCTCTAACAATTCTTTATACTTTTGAGGACCCAATTCATTCTGAAGTCCAGGGCCTATAAATAAGTCTCCATCATCCAATTTCTTTATCAAGGAAGTGTTTTCAAGATTGAACTTTTGTTTTAATTCCTGTTCTAATGCTTTGATCTCTGGGTAATTTCGCTTAATCCATAACTTGATACCAGGTTCTTTTTTTGAGGGGTTGGGGCAGTATATTACTTGCCTATTGCCTTTACCTGGATTCTTATCGTTATTAAAGGAGGTAGCTGTTTTGGTAAAGGAAATCCTAAATGATTTGTTATTTGATACTCCCCCATCAAGGATATTCCAAAGTGTTTTATAATTGTCCAACCCTTCATTTGAAATGCCTGCCTCTTCCAATTGGTTCACCTTTGCTGCGATGCCGTTAAACACAGTCTTATTTCCGATTTTTTGAACGGCTTGTTTAGATTCAACATCATCGTCAACACTTGTAATAGAAGCAAACGCCATTGCTGCATCTATTTGCTCCATAAGTGTTTCCTTATATCTATCACGAAGTAAATTCAATAATTCAAGTATAGAAAATGCTTTCGCTTTGATATAAGGATCTTTTTGACATGCGCCCCATACCACTCGCTCCCATTCCTCATCGATTAAGTCATGTTCGCCAAATTTCTCAAGTTGCTCTTCAATTTGGGTCCATTCTACACCAAACTTATTTGCAAAACCACGGTCCCATTTTGTAAAATCTGAGCTTTGTGTCAGCAAACGAAAAATATTTGGATATGATATCTGAATACCCAATAAAGCAAAAAGCATGAAGTCATCTCCTTGCGCCTCTTGATCTGTATCGAATTCAATGGCTTTGAGATCATTTATTAAACTAAATGAATTCAGATAACGCTTCAAACTTCTTGGATTTGAACCTATTGTGAAGCGAACTGCTTTTGTAAATAGCTCTCTATTGGTTTCATCAATTTCGACCTCAAGTTTTTTGAGCTTTTCAACCAAAAAGTTTTCAATATCATAAGTCCCAACGGGCATAGAGAATGGCACTTGTATGATTTTATCAAAAAATGACCTAAACTCCCTTTCATTACTCTCTGTCTTAGGCCCAAACTTACTTTCTAGACCCTTCACCACAACCTCATAATCGATTGCTAACAAAAAGACACAATTCGGAATATCAAAAATGTTTTTCAAAGATTCTAGGACTTCAACCGCATCTGAAGGAGGAATTCGGTCCAAATCGTCAACAAAAAAGACCACTTTTTCTACCGGGTTTTTTGAGTCATCAATTAACTCTTGAATCAAACCGGCAATTAGTGCTTTTATTTCGGCAATTTCAGCCAAATACTTAGTTTTATCTGAAACTCCTGAAGCAGCATCTTTTACGTTCAACCCTGTTTGATTTGCTAGAACTTGATTGGCTAATCCACCAAGGAACCTCGTTGCTTTACCAAAACGGTCTTTAGCGCCATCGGCTAAAGTCCAAACACCGCGATCTTTACATGATTCTTTTAGTTTTTCCAACATCCCACGAAGTACACCGGGTGTTGTCTCATGCGCCCCCTTGAACATACTATACTCCCAAGTATTAACCCATGAAGTTGCAATTTTTACTTCACGACCATCTCTACTAAAGTCTTCTAATAATAATGACATCAAGGATGTTTTTCCTGTACCCCACTCTCCTTGCAATCCTATTGTTATTGGAGTTTCACTATTGCCGATAAAGTTTGATAAAGCTTGACTGTATTTTTCAACTTTTAACAAGTCTTCTGAGCTTGAAAGGATGGGTTGATCTGTGATTGAATTCATTTTTTTTACTTGAGAAAAGGGGTTATATATTTAATCGAAGACCAATAGAGTTATTAAAATCTTGACCCTTCAATACGGAAGGTGGCTTACTGTCAAACCGGTATTCAAAATCAAACGTAACCATCAAGGATTTGTTGATAGGAATGTTCAAGTTCAACTCGTTCAATAATCGGATGTCATTTAAGTCTTTAAATCTTTGTTGTAGATATGTGGTGTTAATTATAGTAATCCGATCAGTTACCTCAAATACTGCATTCAAAACAAAAGTTCCGCGTGTATAATTCGTGTAGTAGGTCTCAATATTTGGAAGGTTGATTCTGTCTAGAACCTCTTCCTCTTGCATTGCTCCCAACGTAACATCTAGTTTAAATCGTTTGGAGCTATCCCCTATGCCCAAAACATTTCGTCTTATTCCAAGACCTCCCAAAACTCTTCTATTCAATAATAAAATGTTATTAGATTGGATTTGAAAGAAAGTTAATAAACGGAGTTTGCTATTTATAAAATAATTAAATCGTAGTTGAGAGAAGAGACTGGAATTAATATTATTCCCATTTTGGACCAAGTTTTGTCCCCCACTTATAAGCTTCAAAGTCCATTTTTCCTTTAAATACCCTGTATTAACTGCAAACTTGAAAAGTGAAATGTCAGCATTTCCTGAAATTATATTTCCGCTAGCTTTTGTAGATAATGCAAACCCTTTCTTTTTTTCTTTGAATAGTTTCTCTGTATTTACAATTGACTGAGCTAAAACGCAGGTCGAGGGAGAACAGAAAATAAAAAATAAAAAAATGAGAATGTTTGTTCTTAGCATTAATTCGAAGAAATGATGTTTAATTGAATTTTATTAGCCCATATTTAGCCCATTTAATATATTTGGGTTGTGGATAATTATTTAAGAAAGGCAGTAGAGGTTAAATTCGGGAAACCGATTACGCGACAAAGAGATATTAACGAGTTAAAGGAAGAGGTCTTCATTGAAACATCTAATGAAATCGGATTCAATACGTTAAGGCGTGGTTTTGGATTTTTACCTTCCGTGAAATGCAGTAGAAAAACATTAAATATTCTGTCCAACTATATTGGATTTCGGTCGTACAACCATTTTTTATCAAGAGATACCGAAAACCGATTGTCAGACGACTGGATTGAATTACAAATGCAATTATCTCAGAAAAAAGTCAAACGTGGGGGCTTTACGTTTTTAGAAAACTACTTGGATAAGGATTACTTCTCAATATTTATATCTCATGTTATAAAAAGTTTAATTGATCAAGAAAACTGGAAGCAGCTATCTTTTTTATTCGAAGAAAATAGTCTTTTCATTCACAACCATAGAACAGTAGTGGCAAGAATGGCCACTAGTCTTCACTTCAGCCTGATAACCCTATCAGAAAAAAAACTTAACAAAGTGTCTGTTCTTCTTGAAAACAAAAACTTTCGAGATTTAGCCATTTATATGTGGGTTGATTACGATCATGCCAATGGGTACTTTGGCTCCCTAATTAGATCTTCCATCCAGCATTTAGCAGTCGCAGAAGAAAAGCTGTTTTCACAGCTCTATCTCCGAAAGGTCGCCTTTCTCAATCTTGCGGAATTCAATATTGATTACGAAAACATTGAGTTTCCCGAAAATTGTCACCCAGTACTTCATGGTAGATACTTAAGTATGCTTTATCTAGATGAGCCGAAAAAACGAAAAACAACAAAAAAGGAAATTTTATCGACAGCTTCAAGTCACAAAGCAAAAAACGAATTTTTTCAAGAGCTCATACCTATATTAATGCTTTTAAAAGATTTCTCGTTTTTAGAGGAAATATTTAATTTATACTACGATGAATTAGTGGGATATGTTCACTGGGATCATATCTCAATTGAACGCTACAACATTATAGCCTTAGTGCTCCTAAATATTAAGAACGGTCTGGTAAAAAACAATAAGCTATTATTTGAATTCTTTGCCCAAGATCAAGTGTTTCATAATAATGACCAATACCATAAAATATTTTATTGTATCGCGAGGTACCATCATAAAAAACTTAGTGGGGATGAGGATTCAATAATTGAGATTGAAAAGAACTACAGTAAACTTGGCAAAGAAATGAAATTTCCCTTTTTTAATTTATCGTTTTTAAAAAATTATTTCAGTGAAGCAGAAATGACCTAACCCCCTCCCTTAATTCCAATTTTCTCCTCTGCTGCCTCGGCCTCTTTTTTCTGTTGTTGCTTTAGCTTCTCGAGTGCTTCTTTGAGCTTAGACTTCTTCTTTGGCTTGTCTGCTTTAGGCTTTTCAGGATTTGGCACCAATGAGTCAGTACTTACAGGCGCATTCTTGGTTGGGTCCCAGTTAATTTTGATATCTTCTCTGGGTTTTTCCTCAGGAACATACTCCTCCACCGTGGAGTCGTTTTTAAAGACTCCAAACTCAGTTTTTAGCATCTCCTTGATTTGCTTCTTTTCTTCTTGACGGTATTCCTGGACATTCTCTTTCTGGCGTTCCTTGTCCCACTCTAGTGTTGGGTCTTCGAGAGGGCCATACATCTTCAAAAACATTCTAAACCCTGAACCGTCATCAATTACGTCTCCAAATTCTGAGTCTTTATTGGATTGTTTCAAATCTCGAAATTTAAAATCAAATTTGTAATCAATATCATTATCGAAATTGTGCGTTCCGGATATGTTCATATCTAGTATAGAAGATGAAATCAACATTTTTGGAATACTCACAGTACTGTTTTTAATTGTAATGGTATTTTTCATGCGTTCAAAAGAGATGTTTTTCAGGCGCTTTTTAAGTACTTTAAGGTTCTTTTTTCCCAAAACATATTTTGCCGGGCTATCTTTTATACTCTTCGCGATGTCATTCATAATTGCGGCTTTTCGAATCACTCCGTTGGAAATGTCCAATTCCATTTTGCTATCGATAGAGGGATATTCAAGTCCTGTTTGAAGATCAAACAACCCGCGAAATGAAATATTTAGTGCGGCAACTCCCTCTATGTTTTCAACCAACAAGACATCTTGGTAAAAATTATCCCATTCTCTAAATGCCTCTTGTATGAGAATGCCTGAGCTGCTGGCTTTTATTGATATATCAAAGCTTTCAGCTTGAGACTCAAGGATATTCAATCCCCCCTCTATTCGGCTTCCGGAATTTTCTAAAGAAATATAGCTGAAGTCTAAATTTCGACCTTCAATAGCCAGGTCGCCTCGAACATTTTTAAAGTCATGTTTTTCATAATTCAGATTCTGAATATCAACGGATAAAGAGCCTTTTATATTTTCAGGAAGTACAAATGTTTTTTGCTTGGCTTTCTTCTGCTCTTTTGAAGTGGATCCTAAATCTGTCAATGCAATATTAGATGCGCTCAAATTTAATTTTAAACCAAGATCCCCATTGTTATATAAATAATTGAAGACGTTGAACATTCTTCCTTTAAACGTCATGTCTGTTTTATTTACAGCCAATGAGAAATTATTTACTTGAAGGCTTTGCTTTGTAAAATCCACCTTTCCGTTTATTTGCTTAAAACGCCTTTTATCTTCCGCCAACTTCAATATGACGTTTTCAAAATTTACCGTTCCATTACATTTCTGTAAAATCATCTTTGATTCAGAGACACTCTCAGTGGCGAAAAAATCCGCCGATAGATTGACAAACCCCTTTACCTCATCAATTCCTGAAAATCCAAAAATTCGATTTAAAGAATTTAGGTTGATCTTTCCTTGTGCAGAACCATTCCAGGTAGGTGCGCTGAAATCAACGATAGATAAGGCCCCTTTGAAAGGGCCTGTTTCAGAAATTAAGCTGATATTTTCTAGAACCAACTCTTCAGGGTTTTCATCTGTTTTAAAGTAGTGCCCTTTAAGGTTAATATTTCTCAATTGTATGTCTTCGATCGGCTCTCGAAGCTGTCCATCTTTAATCGCAAAAAGACAGCTTATATTAACAGGATCAGCGCTCGCTGTTCCACCAAATATTTCAAGTTCAAAATCCAACATCCCTTTGCCTTTGAATTTATTCAAGGTTTCTTTTGAGCCTCTCAGCGCTAACTTTTCAACCGCATCTGTAAGCTGAATCTCATTTGATTTGATATTAAACCACAGACTGTCTGGATGAATATATCCATCTATTTCAAATGGCAACCCTCCAATATCTATCACTGCAGTGGGTATCTTTGTAACCCCCTTTGTTTTATCCACACTCAGACGCAGATCAAACTCCAGACGTTGGTTTTTTATGAGCGGAACCCCGGAGCTAAGGGCATCGAGTACCTGAATATTCCCTTGCGTGAGCATTTCAAACTCATTTTCGGAAAGCTCTCCGGAAAGCGATATCAGTTCTACACGTGTTGAATAATCTTGTTTGGTATACCTATTTAGGTATCGAACATTCATTTGCTTTAGCCGAACAGCACGCAAAGCCAATCGAAAATCAGAATCATTGCCTTCTTGGTCATCCTTTATGATATCAAAATTTTCTCTGCCCAGTGTGTCTATTTCGAGGTTTAATGTGCCCTCAGTTATATTGATTTGCTTGAGGTTGTAGTCTCCTCCAAGAAGGTCTAATGGATTAAATCGTAAATTGAACTTGTCACTGGTTAACAAAACGGTTCTCCCCTGACGGCCGGGTATTTTTACCCCCAAAAGGTCAACAGAAATATTTGGAAAGCTTGACCAAAAGGCAAGCTCAACCTTGGCCACACTCATTGGGACTTCAAGATTTTTATTTAGCTCGACTATGGCTCTATCAATCAGCTTATCCTTTAATAAAAAAAGAGCGGCAGAGAGTACCAAAAAAACGGCGATCAGCAATAGTAAAATCCACTTTATATATTTTTTCGTCTCTCCCTTCATTTTACTCTAAATTAGAATCAATCCCCCTGTGATTATAATGAGCTTACCTCTACTTATCAACTTTCTTTTGTGTGTTTGTAACATCTACAGCTACCTTTTTTATTTTGTGGGCAAGAATCGTTCCAGCGAAACACAAAACCCCAAAATGCTTATTTACAGATTTTTAGATATTAAGAACAAATTCTATATCCAATTGTAAGTAATTCAACTAAATTACGGGCCGCTTAAGAATCTAAAGCCTTTGCTTAAAAAATAAACTATGACAACAGTAGGTATTGACGACGTTTCCATTTATTTCCCAAAGCTTCATTTTAAAATAGAAGCGTTTGCAGCATATCGAAATTTGGATTTTAGTAAGCTTAATAGGGGGCTTGGCTTAGAATCTATGTCAATACCTGATGTGCATGAGGACGCGGCAACGATGGGGGCAAATGCTTGCCTACGGCTTCTAAAAAGAAATAATATATCACCTAAAGATATAGGACGAATCTATTTAGGAACGGAGTCTGCACTGGACGGTGCCAAGCCCACGGCCACCTATATTATCGAAATGCTGGAGCAAAAATATGGTTCCGGCAGCTTTAGCCATTGTGATGTTACCGACATCACATTTGCATGTATTGGTGGTGTTGATGCAATGCACAATACCCTTGACTGGGTAGCGCGCGGAGGCCCCGAAGAAAATAGGCAAGGTATTGTAGTGTTTTCTGATGATGCAAAATATAATTTAAACTCCCCTGGAGAATATACGCAAGGGGCAGGAGCAGGCGCTGCGCTGATTAAACAGAACCCGCGTTTATTGGAAATTGAGGATACTTGGGGAGTATCTACAAACCCTGTGCACGACTTTTTTAAACCAAAACGAAAAATTACGCATCAAAAAATGGTAGAAGAGGTGCTCGGACTTGCAAAAGAAAAAGGATCCCCTTTTCCCGAAGACTTGGCAGAATCAATCGTAAAAGCTATTCCATTATCTTCTAAAAAAGACGAAATCTTATTTGAGGAAAGTTCGCTAACCATTCACAAGGATACCCCAGTTTTTGACGGGCAGCTTTCAAACCGTTGCTACACAGAGGCTGTAAAAAATGCATTCATGAATTTTAGAGAAAACGCCATTAAAACGGGGCGTTACAATCAAGATACGGATGATATTATCACCGAACAATGGAGCCGCATTATTGTGCACCTTCCATATGCCTTTCAAGGAAAAAGAATGTTTCCTGATGTCTTTATGCTGGATAGAAAAGACACCTATACAGGCGCGGCAATCATCAATCAAATCGGTGAAAATCCTTCTGATGATGAAACCAAAATGGCTAGCTTGAGCGATAGCGAGCAAGAAAAAATAAAGAATGGCTATAGAAGGCTTATCTCGAAAACTGAGGAGTACCAGAAATTTACAGCGGATAAAATAGAAAAAACCCAAAAGGCATCTGGTTTAGTGGGGAACCAATATACTGCATCAATATTTCTTGCATTGATGTCTACTTTAGAAATAGACTTCAATGAAAAAAACAACTTAGAAGGAAAAAAAATTGGGTTTTGTGCCTATGGTAGCGGAGCAAAATCTAAAGTATTCCAGGGTGTTGTACAAAAGGATTGGGGGGCTATTGCCAAAAGATTTAATCTATTTGCAAGACTTGAAGATCGAACAGCTATAAACGCCTTAACTTATGAGGCCTTGCATCGAGGATACCAATTAGAGTCTGTTGTAAAACCAGCTGGTGAATTTGTATTAAAATCAGTCGGAGGAAGTGATGTTCTTGAGGGTCACAGAAAATACACATGGGCGGATTAGTAAAGCTTTATTTTTATAACATATTGTAAAAGAACCATTTGTAATCAAAAATCATCTGTTTTTTGTTTTAAAAAAAGTTATCTCGAACAAATCTGTTTAAGTTTTGTTGAATGTTTTGTAATAAAAATTAAACAAAATTAAAACTAAATTTACTTTTATGAAACACTTTAAACACATTTTTAGCGCATTAGCGATTTTCTTGACAACTTCAGCTACTGGACAGACGACCGTTATGGACATTATTGCGGGAAGCCCAGACCACTCATCATTGAGAGCAGCCTTATTTCAAGAAGGGCTAAATACAGTCTTGTCTGACGCCTCAGCTGAATTTACTGTCTTTGCTCCCACAAATGCCTCTTTTGATGCATTAGCCGATGCACTTGGAACGGACCTTAATGGAATCCTTGCTTTGCCTAATTTATCAGACGTTTTAACGTATCACGTAATAGGAGCAGCCGTTCCTGCGGCAAACGTAACCAATGGTGCAATTGTTGATGCGGTATCGACGACAAACACATTAAAGCTTACCAAAACTTCAGCAGGTAGCGTGTATGCTAACCAAGCGATGGTAGTAGGCGCAGATTTGACTGCTGACAATGGTGTAGTTCACTCTGTAGACGCTGTTTTGCTTCCATATGAAACAGTCGTAGATGTAGCCATTGACAATGGATTTAACGCATTAGCAACTGCCGTTATTACTGCAGAACTCATGCCTGCTTTAACCGAACCGCTGGCAGAATACACTGTTTTTGCCCCAACAGATCAAGCTTTCGAAGACTTAGCTGATATATTTGAAATACCATTCGAAGACTTATTTTCTCCCGAGTCAATTACACCGGAAGAGTTGGCTCAAGTGCTTATCTATCACGTGCTTGGTGGTGAAGTCCTCGCCGCTGATGTTACGAATGGCGCTATCATAAATAGCCTGAGTCAAATCAACGACCTCAAACTTACAGTTAAAAATTCAGGAGAAGCGTTTGTGAACCAAGCGCAAATAACTGCGACAGATATTATGTCAGCTAACGGAGTTGTTCACGTCCTCGACGGAGTTTTATTGCCGAACGAAACAGTTGTAGATGTGGCTATTGATAACGGCTTTTCTACACTTGCAACAGCAGTAATCACAGCAGAATTAATGCCGGCACTGACTGATCCCTTTTCATTGTTTACGGTATTCGCGCCGACCAATGATGCATTCGACGCACTTGCTGCTGCTTTAGGTACAGATTTGGCAGGAGTTTTAGCACTCCCTAATCTCGCAGATGTTTTATTATACCATGTTGTTGGCGCACCAGTAACATCAGATATTTTAGTGGCCGGACCGGTTACAACATTAAATGGAAGCGACATTACAGTTGACCTAAGCAATGGAGTTATGATCAACGACGCGACAGTAACCACAGCAGATGTATTTGCGGATAACGGTGTTGTACATATTATTGATGGAGTCTTATTGCCTCCAAGTGCAGGAATAAATGAGGCTACTGATGAATTTGTAAATGTTTATCCGAACCCGGCGGTAAATACAATTCAATTCGACGGTAATGAAAGTTACAGTTATTCTATTGTGAATGCTCTAGGTCAGGTTGTCTCTGAGGGAACAACTTCAAACCAAAGTGTTGCTGTGTCAAATTTAAAAAATGGAATGTACACGCTTGAATTGAACAACGCAAACGGTTCTTTAACCAGTAAGTTTTTCAAAAGATAAGCAATGTCATTTGTGCATATTAAAGGGGGCCAGTGTCCCCTTTTTTTGTGCATAAACATTTGAATATAACGCAATCCTTTTAACTATCTTTGGGATATGCCCTCAAATCATGATTTTCCTGTCCGACTCAATAAATACTTAAGCGAGGTTGGTTACTGCTCGAGGCGAGAAGCGGATAAGCTTGTAGCGCAAGGTAGAGTCACACTAAATGGAATTAAACCAGAGCTAGGAACCAAGGTT
>TARA_B100001057_G_scaffold68673_3_pt1 | contig 11755 bp, 10 predicted proteins | sample TARA_B100001057 | Tara Oceans TARA_B100001057 (sample SAMEA2621839) | marine metagenome | biome: marine biome (ENVO:00000447); feature: surface water layer (ENVO:00002042); material: "saline water (ENVO:00002010), including plankton (ENVO:xxxxxxxx)" | depth 5 m | reverse complement strand
GAGATGTGAGAATTGGAGACGATTTGGTAGCGAGATCGCCAGATAAAAGCCACCTGATTGGTTCGACGATTACGATGCCACGAGTCGCGGAGAATTTGGAAAGGGAGTTGGGGTTTTCAAAATGTGAAATCCAAAAAGTGATTGAAGAAAATCCGCGAAAATTAATTGGAGAAACGAGATGATTGGACGGCTGAATGAATTAATTGGGAAAATAGGACCTACGATTATTGTTGCGGCGGTGGTGCTGGGGCCGGGGAGTATCCTAACAAGCTCGCGAGTGGGCGCTGACTTTGGTTTTCCGGCATGGTTCGTTTTGGCGCTATCGACATTTTTGATGATTGGAATGGTGACGCTGGCAGCCCGTCTCGGGGTGACTTATGAGCGAAGTTTGTGTGAGGAATTGGCGGCACGATTGGGGCGTGGGGCCTCCTTGTTTGTTGGATTGGTGCTCTTTCTGGTTGTGGCTTTGTTTCAGTCGAGTAACAACTTGGCAATTATCGCTGGCCTTGAACCCCTAGTGGAAGATATCGGTGATGGGAGACTCTTGGCGGGGACCGGTGTGAGCCTTATGGTTCTTTTGGTTATCAATTTCTTTGTAGCCTTTTGTCTCTTTCGTGTTCGGAGTTTGTATTCCCAAATCGAGAGGTTGATGAAGATTCTCGTGTTGGTGATGATCTTTGCTTTTACCGGTAATCTCATCGTGGTGATTTTCGGAGCCTTGGACTCCGAAGCTGTTCAAAAAATGACAAGCAGAAAGAGTGATCTCATTCCTCTCTTGGGAATGATTGGAACGACTTTCTCGATCGGAGGAGCCTTTTACCAAGGCTACCTTGTTCGTGAGAAGGGCTGGAAATTGGCCGATTGGAAAAAAGGTTTAAGTGATTCGATTTTTGGGATTTGTGTTTTGGGAATCGTGACTTCTTTTATTTTGATTACTTCGGTTCTCACCTTTCATGGTCGCGCCGATGGATTTGAGTTGAAGAGTGTTGGGGATGTCGCGAAGCAACTAGAGCCCTTATTTGGAAAAGGAGCGAAAGTGATTTTCAGTTTAGGGATTATGGCTGGAGCTTTTAGTTCTTTTTTGGTCAATGCGGTAATCGGAGGGACCATCCTTTCGGATAGTCTAGGGAAGGGATGGCGTCTTTCTGATACCATGCCGAGGGTGCTGACTTGCTGTGCTCTGCTGATCGGGATGGGAGTCGCTTCGTGGTCGCTCTCAGGTGGTTCAGGAACTGTGACCTTGATTACGATTGCGCAGGCTTTAACCGTTTTAGGGCTACCAATGTTGGCTGCGGCGCTGATTTACCTTGGAACTCGGAAGGAGCTGGTCGGGGAGAGGAAGGTGCCAAAATGGATCCTCGGAACGTGCTGGCTTGGTTTTGTGGTAGCTTGCAGTCTAGCGGTCAAGACCGCTCTGATGGTTTGGGATAAGGTTTCTGGCTGAAACGCGATCCCTCCTCGTTTCCTTAGTAGAAAAATGGTTCCTTTTTTGGCGGTTTTTCCTTCACCTCAGACTGGATGGCTTCACGGAGCTCTGGGACGTCACGATACATCAGGGTGAGCCGAACTTCGTTTTTGAAGACACGATTGATCGTGATTTCACGAACGTCGACTTGATACTCCTGAGCGAGCTTTTCGCGAAGGTATGACTGATCGAGCATCAGCCCCTTATCAGAGATTTTGTAATCGACTTCGATTTTTTGGAATGAATCACGCCAGACAGACGGACGATCTGCAAAGAGAGCCGTGAGAAGGATGATGGCAGCTGAAAAGCCATCCGCAACAGCGGGCATCATAGTGTTAACGAAGGTGAGTGAGATTGCTCCGAGGAGATAGGCTATTTCAGCCTTATCAAAGGCCTCACTCCGGAGGCGGACAAGAGCTAGAAGCGCGAAGATTGTAAATCCGAAGCCGGCTGTCACCAGTGAGCTCGATAAAAAGATGGGGAAGAGGAAGAGATTGAACGCCAGCAATAGGAAGAGCATCTTGTGATCGTGGTGCCTTCGATAATAAATGACGTAGGCGAACAGGTAGATCGTGATAAGATTGAAAACGACCTTGTAAACAAGAGACCAGCCTTGGCGTATGAGAGGGGTGTCGTTGGCGGCTTGATCCATCCAGAATTGAAAAAAGCCATTTTCCGAGGTGGGAACACCTGGAGTGATGATTTGGCCCTTTTCATCAAACATTACGTCGATTTTTGAAGTCCCGCTGACGATTTCGATTTCGTAAAATATTCCTTGGGTAGCGCTATCGACCGCCTCGGCATCTCGAAAGTCTTCGATGCTGTATTTTAGGAGGTATTCTGAACGAACATCCGGCGGTAGTTCGTTGAAATCGATATTATTTTCTGTCTCCGTCCATATGCCTTCTTTGGTAAAGTCAGCTCGGTATTTAATGCCATCGATCCGATAGTTGGCTTCGTAAGAGCCATTGGTATCGACCTCCCAGGTGGGTTCAGGAGCATTTGGATATTTTTGACGGAACGTGTTTGCGACATTTTCCGGAATGACGAGATCCGCAAAGCTAATAAAGCTGAGGATTGTAGCGAGCAAGAATTGGACAACGAGATTCTTCATGCGGGGTCTTTAATCACGGTTATAAGTGGGTCGTCAGTTTGTCATCTCCATCCATGAGTGAGAAGGTTCTTTAGAGAAAATTTGAATGACTTAGGTCCTGGGCTTAATTCGCTGACCTTTGTGATCATTCCTGGGATGGTGTATCACTCATTCAATGAATCTTTTTAGATCTTCCGGAGCTCAAGAGTTTTGAGGCTGGCTAGGGCTGCTTCAACAGACCGTTCCAGGTTTATCCTGTTCTATTTGAGTATTAAGTGAGTAAAGATTTAGATTCGGCGCTTTCCTGAGTCTGGCGGTCCCAGATATACCGACGGAAGAGAACTTTGACAGCAGCTGTGAGTGGGACGGCGAGGAGGGCGCCAAGAAAACCTCCAAGAAGAAGCGACCAGAAAAGCATCGAGAAGATAACTGTCATGGGGTGAAGCCCAACCGAGTCGCCTACAATCTTCGGTGCCGTGACGAGGGAGTTAATCTGTTGCACGATGATGAAGATAGCGAGAACTCCAATGACGTATCCCCATTCGGATAGACCGTATGGATGGTCAAAGCCCTTGAAGTAGGCGATGATGCACGCAGGAACGAGGCAGATAATGTTCCCAATGTATGGAATGATGCCAAGGAATGCCATGAATACCCCAATAAGTAAGCCATAGGGGAGCTGAAAAATCGTTAGTGCGATCCCAACAAGGATTCCGTCAATGAAGGCTACAAGAACTTGTCCACGGAAGAACGAAATTAGATAACCATTAATTTCGCGCAGTGTATCGACGACTTCGTCTTTGAATTTGGAAGCTTTAAGAGGGACATAATTAGTCCAGCCATCCTTGATGCCATCGCTCTCCTTGAGAAAGTAATAGAGATAAATTGGGACCATAGCAAAACCGAGAATGATTCCGAAGAATCCTAGAATTTTCCCCGTACTATTAGAGATCCAACCGAGGGTTGATCGACCTAGGCCGGAAAGCCACTGCCCCCCTTGGGTTAGATTAAAGTTATAGAGTGAGACTAATTCCTCAGGGTGAGTAACTCCGTTGATTTTAGTGTCGCTGACCCAGTCAGATTCAATGAGGTTCTCGATCTCAATTGGCGGAGACGATGGTGGAGTTTTGCCATCAGTGAACTCGCCGCTATTGAGGTCTAAACGCCATTTGGTCTTGTTTGGACCGACCACAGAGCCACCGTTTTCGAGGTGTTTACGGGTGGCAGATGCGTTCTTGCGGAATGAAGCTCGCATGATCCAGCCATAGAAATTGTTTTGTTTCGCGGTCTCTAAATCAGAGGCCTGCATGTAGTAGCTTGAGGTGGTGTTGTCTTCCGCGAGCATGTCACGGAGTTGTTGAGAGAATTTGGCGCCTACGAAGTAAAAAAGAATTCCAAAAAAGATGAGAAAGCCCGAGAAAACGGTGACAATCCCTTTTATTCTTGAGAGGCCCTTCTTTTGGAGTCGCTTCACAACAGGATCGAGAAGGTAGGCAACTATTCCTGCTGCGGCGAGTGGGACCAACACTGGTTGAAGGTATCCGAGGATGTTGCTCGTGAGCCATATGAGGCTGACGAGCAGCGCGCCCAAAATAAGAATCGCAAGTCCGGTGACCGCCCTCCAAAGCGTGCGCTTTTGAAACTCGCTTGGAAACTCATTATCCTCTTTCACGAAATATAAAATGCCCAAGTCATCCCGATTGGGAAGAGTAAACTTGCTACGGGCTAGATGAAAATTTCAGCTCTTAGAAATCTTGTCGAGGACACCATTCACGAAGGATGCAGATTCAGCGCCCGAAAATGAGTGGGCCAAATCGACCGCTTCATTAATTGAAATCGCGGCATCAAGATCTGAAAGTTTCATGATTTCCCAGCCTGCGAGGCGAAGAATAGCGAGGTCGACCTTTGAGATTCTCTCGATATCAAAATTGGCAGAGGCCGCACCAATGGCTTCGTCGATGGTGGCGACCTCTGCTTCGACGTGATCGGCCATCTTTATGGCCTCTTTTTCGAGCTCTTTCATTTCTCTGCTGATACGGTGGAGATGATCGAGGTCCCGCTGATCTGGATAGTTTTCTGGGAAGTGGACCATCCGCACGCGGGCGTCGTATTTATCTAGCTTTTCAAAAATATCAGTGAACTTTTTGTATTGAGGAGGGGGAAATCCCTCGATTCGCTGGAGAATCTCCACTCGGGTTTGGTAAAGTTCACTGGCTTCTGGAAGAAGCTTTTCAAGCTCATGTCTCCAACCGCCAGTGTCGGCTTTAGTCAACCGGTTAAGGTTACCGCAGTTTTCGGCCCATAAGTGCTCTTGAGCGCTGAATGTTTTGAGGTCGCGGGCCAGTTTTTCGGTCGGATCAGCTGCGAGAATAGCAGCTGCGCATTCTGTTAGGACTTGCCGCAACTTTTCAGTGAGCACTTCGCGTCCTTGTTGAAAGTGAGTAAGAACTTTGATGCGTGTCCGATCGAAGTCGAGTGCGGCCCTGTCGTTGACGAGGCGCCAAAATTCCGGTCCTCCCTGATCTTTGGGAGATGCAAAGCGCGCATAAAGGAGCTGAACGGCCGCTTGGCGGACGAGGCGACGGCTAGCCATTGCTCGGGTGAAGTCGGAGGGATTGGTTATCGCGTCGGACTTCGCTCATAATTTCAATAATGTCGAGAGCGCTGCGTGCTGCTTCCCGGCCCCGATTGAGTTTCTTGCCGATACAGCGGGCATAGGCCTGATTTTCATCTTCGACGAGAAGAACCTCGTGAATGATAGGGGTTGTCTTATCGAGCGCGAGTTTTTGCAAGGAGTCAGTGACCGCAGTGGCGACGAGATCGGCATGGCCGGTGCCTCCGCGGATAATACAACCAAGGGCAATTACGCAATCTGGTTGCTCTTCCTCAATGAGTGCTTTGCAAACCACGGGGACTTCAAAAGCCCCAGGAACGCGAACCAGATCGACGCGTGCATTGGTCGTATAGGAGTCAATTTCTTGGACGGCGTTTTCAACTAGGGCGTCGGTATATTCCTGATTGAATTTAGCGGCAACAATGGAGATGCGGACTTTGGTCCCGGCGCTTAACCGTGGTTTGGGAGGAATAATTGACGACATGCTTATAGCGAGGGGTATAGGGCGAAAGACCGAATTGTCAATCAGAGGTGATGGCCCATGCGGGTTCGCTTAGTCTCTAGGTACTTTTCGTTATGAGGATTGGAGGGAAGACGGATAGGAACCTGTTCCACAATTTCGAGACCATAGCCCTCAAGACCAATGACTTTCTTAGGATTGTTGGTAAGGAGGCGGATTTTTCGGACGCCTAGGTCGTAAAGCATTTGAGCTCCCATACCGTAGTCTCGCAGGTCGGAACCGTAACCAAGTTTTTCGTTAGCCTCGATCGTGTCGAATCCTTGTTCCTGGAGTTTGTAAGCATGAATTTTGGCAGAGAGGCCTATTCCCCGGCCCTCTTGGCGAAGGTAGAGAAGGACGCCGCCCTCCTTGGCAATATGACCAAGGGCAGTGTGTAGCTGTCCGCCGCAGTCGCAACGACGCGACCCGAAAACATCTCCGGTGAGACACTCGGAGTGAACGCGTACGGTTATCGGTTTATCTGAGTTAATTTCACCACGAACGAGAGCAAGGTGTTCCGAATTATCGGTGTTAATCTGATAGAGGTAGCAATCGAAGTCGCCAAATTCAGTGGGCATGGAGATAATCTCTTCGCGCGTGATCAATCTTTCGGAGCGTCGTCGATATTCAATGAGTTGGGCGATCGTGCAGGATCTTAATTCGTGTTTTTCTTGATATTCTCCGAGGTCGCCAACTCGCCCCATTGTGCCATCCTCGTGCATGATCTCACAGATCACACCAGCCGGAGGAAGCCCGGCGAGGCGTGCGAGGTCCACAGCAGCTTCGGTGTGTCCAGCTCGGCGTAGAACTCCGGCTTCGATGGCTTCGAGCGGGAAAATGTGGCCCGGCTGGACAAAGGCACTCGCGTCGGTGTTTGGGTTGGCAAGGAGCTGGATAGTGTGTGCGCGATCCGCGGCGGAGATCCCGGTAGTGATGCCTTCAGCCGCATCGATGGAAACGGTGAAGGCTGTTTTGTGAGATTCTCGATTTTTTGGAGTCATCGGAGAAAGATCAAGGGCCTTTGCTCGTTCTGGAATGATAGGGGTACAAATAAGCCCGCGGCCATAATTCGCCATGAATGCGATCGATTCTGGACTGATGAGAGAGGCCGCGCCCACGAGGTCCGCTTCGTTCTCCCGGCCGGGATCATCAGCGACGATAACAAGCTTTCCTGCCTTAAGATCGGCAATGATCTCATCGATGGGTGAAAATTTCAATTCGCTCATGGGTATGTCATGATGGCACCAAAACGGTTAGGTGCAAGATCAGTGCAAGACATCGGCGAGGGGGTCGGGCTCGATGATTCCAAGGTCGACGAGGAAATAGTCAGCTGATCGCAGTGTGATCTCGTAATTTTTTTCGTCGGAATTGAAATTAAAAAAAGTGTGCCCAGCATTTTCAAACTCCATGAGATCACAGCGATTGCGTTTTTTACGGTAGCGTTTAGCAAAGCGTGCGGACTGTTCGAAGGGCACCACTCGGTCAGCTTTAGCGTGGAAAATGAGACAGGGTGGAAGAGCTTTTTGGGGGAGGCGATAAGAAGGGCTGTAAAGTTTACCGTCTTTCGGGGAGACGAAGCGATCATTGCAAATTCCTTTCCGCGTTGTGTCGCTGATTGGTCCGAAGAGAATCATTGCACATGGTTTGGGCGATGGCCCACCAAGGCTGTCTTCTTGAGGATGAAGTGCAGCAGAGAGAACCGCATTGCCTCCGGCACTGGCGCCAACTGCGACAATCTTATTGGCATCGATGCCCATGTCGGCTGCATGCATTTTGAAGAATGAAAGGGCTTCTTTTGCATCAGAAATGGCTTCTTCGGGTGTGCCATCAAAGAGTGCTTTCGTCCGATACTCGACAGTCACGGCGACCATTCCGCGTAACGCGAAGTGATGGCAGTGCGGAACGAACTGACTGGGAGCAGAAATATCCCAGAGTCCTCCGTGAAAGAAAATGATGGCAGGGCAACGATCGCGTTGGTAGTCAAAATTGTGAGGGAAGAAAAAGTGGGCATGCAAGTCACCGCTCGGGGTCTTTCGATAGATGTAAGTGGTCGCCGAGGAGAGTAGTTCCTTGTTCCGGGCTTCACCGATCATGGGTGACTTGGGGAGATTCTTCATGGTTATTTTAGCAGGTAATCAAAGTCACCGTAGAAAAGCTTTTCCAAATGTATGTGCAATTGTCCATAGTTTCTCTATGAAACGACTGATTTTAATTGTCGGAGTGCTTGCTATAGCTGCCTCGGCGCATGCTCAGACGTTAAATGGTGCCGAAACTACGGCAGAATTGCGTAATGTGTATAATAACTGGCGAGCCTCTATGGTGCGTAAAGATGCTGGGTTGTGGAAACGCTACACTTCGACGACGAAGCAGATTAAGGTACGAAACCGGATTTGGAGCGAACGGCGTCCGTTTCCTCAGACAGTCTTTGCCTCTCCGATTGCACCTCCGGATATTAAAAAGCTACAAGCGATGAGAGTGCGGGCGAAAGGTCGCACCGCCAAGTCCACTTATTTTGGTAAGGTTGATTTTGGAATTGGTGGAGATCCAACTGACAATCTTTTTGTGATCTCGTATGTTCGCGAAGGAGATGGGTGGAAATACCATGGTGGCGAGTTCGTGAATTTGGGTGCGCTCCCGGTAGTTCGGCAACAACTTGCAGCGGGTAACAAGGAGTTCCTTGATGGGGAAGATTTCTTTCCAAGCGGAGTCCCAGAGGTTGCACCGTTTTCGATTCGAGGACCTGTTAAATATATCGCGAAGGCTTACGTCTTTTGTCCCGGCCGCGAAGTAAAACTTTTGATTAACAGGAAGTCGAGACACACTTTCCAAAACACCAAGAGGGCGGATGTGATTGTTGGTGGAGCGATTGATGGAATGAATGAGTTACAGTTCTCGATTAAAGATCTTCCGGGCGGAGATGCGCAGGCTCCCATCTCAATCCGTGTTTATCTAATGTCGGAAGTAAATGGTGTAAAACCACTGAAGCCTCTTGAATATCAAATTGATGAAGCGCAAGCTAAAGGGGAAGCAAAGCCGAAACCATCCGGCACTCTAAACTTTAATCTTGGCCCCGAAATGGTTAAGAAACTGAAAGGTCGCTAGGCTGAAAGAAAAATCGCTGTGGATTTGATAGAAATTATAAAGGAGAACTGGCGTGCTGGGGTTGAGGTCCTAGTGCTCTGGATTCTTATCTATCAAATATACCGTGTCTTCCGCGCTACTCGCGGCGCACGAATCCTAGTTGGGCTGACCGTGGTAATTATTTTGATGACGCTAGCTTCTCAGCTCCTTGATTTGAAGGTGATCGAATGGATTATTAAGAGCGCTGCTGCTGTGTTGGCTTTTGCCCTTTTGATCATTTTTCAGCCCGAACTTAGAAACGGCCTCGCTAGATTGGGAAGCACGAATCTATTTTCGTTTTCGACGAGTCAGCAGAAGATCTTTCTAGATTCCCTCACCGAAGCTGTCATGAAGCTCTCTAAGAAACGTTTTGGAGCTCTATTTGCGATCGAAAGAGGTATTGAACTCAGCGAATATGATAGAACGGGGGTTGAGATCGATAGTGCTTTCTCAGTGGAGTTAGTGGCTACTATTTTTCATCCTAAGACCGCACTGCACGATGGTGGAATGATTTTAAAGAAAGAGAGGATTGCTTCGGCAGCATGTATTTTTCCAGTGAGTCAAAAGCAGCTTTCCGATCGTTCATTAGGGCTTCGTCATCGTGCCGGATTTGGCATTACCGAAGAGACCGACGCAGTCGCGGTGATTGTAAGCGAAGAGACAGGCGCAATTTCGATTGTGGTGGAAGAAAAAATCCACCGGAACCTTTCCGAAGATGAATTCCGAGAAAAACTAGAAGAAATCTTTCTAATCCATGGAGAAGTACATAAAGAAATGGCTGCTGAGGAATTGGACGGTGAAATTCGCCGCTCTAGCTCTGGCGATCGCGATCAGATATCTGATTGATCTCCACCTCCAAAGTAACGTTGACACCTCTATTCAATCCAGCACCGAGCAATCAGCCCGATGAAGCTGGATCGATGGAGTGGGTTACTTGTGACCGGAACTGACACGGGAATTGGTAAGACGTGGGTTTCGGCTCTTATCATAGAAGAGTTACGAAAAAAAGGGGTGGAGGCAGTTGGCTTGAAGCCGGTCCTAAGTGGATCGCGTGAGGATGCTAAGCGACTTTGGGAAGCAAGTGGGGGCGCACTGGATCTCGATGCCATTAATCCTTGGTGGTATAAAACACCGGCAGCCCCTCTTGTGGCTTCTAGAATCGAAGGTTTGACCTTGGAAGTCGAGCCTATGGTGGAATATGTTCATGAAGTAGAAAGTTCCCACGATTTCACTCTCGTCGAAGGGGTGGGGGGATGGGAGGTTCCGATGGGAGAAGGATTTTCTTTTCAGGATTATGCCAGGGCTTTGGGCTTTCCTGTTATGGTCGTGGCGGCTAACTGGCTTGGGACAATTAATCACACCCTTCTGACGGTAAAAGCGATTCAAGCTGCTGGCTTGGAATGCATTGGTGTTGTTTTGAATCACCTTGAAGCTGAGCGCGATGTCGCGGCAACAACAAATCGTATGATTCTCGAGGAGCTGTGTCCGGTTCCGATTATAGGAGAGGTTTTGGCTGATGCTGATTGGATTGACTGGACTGATTCCTAAGGTGAGGGAAATCAACATAAAGAAGACCTTTTTAACTACTGAGGAACGGGCTGACGTGAGTTGTTAGCAAAAATAGCTTCAAGGGTGCATAAATCGCCCTTCTGAAGATTTTGGATCTCGGCAATCTCTAGAGAACTTTTCCTTTAACCAAAATGCTTTTGGATAAAATTTTTAGCATTTTTGCGATGAGACGTTCTTTTGTCATTAGGCATTTTGTCAAGAAGGCGCACCATCATAGATAGGCGATACTGAGAGGCAAAAAACTCGCGGTGGTCTTCGATGAAGGACCAGTAGAGACCATCCCATATCTCACACCAATCTCCCTTGGGAAAGTCAGACATCTTTCGGATGTAGTTTGATCCGGAGATATAGGGTTTGGTTGAAAAGACACCGCCGTCTGCGAATTGTGACATCCCGTAAACATTTGGGACCATGACCCAATCGTAGGCATCAATGAAGAGCTCCATGAACCATTTGTAAACAGCGTCCGGGTGGATCCGGCAGAGAAGCATAAAATTCCCAAGCACCATAAGCCGTTCAATATGGTGGGTGTAGCCGTCCTCGAGTAGTGCCTGGATCGTGTGGTCAAAGGGTTCAATTCCGGTGGTGCCGTTGTAAAAGGCAGCTGGCATTTCTCGCTCAAACTTCCAGAAGTTTTCTTTCCGTTCCATGACACCGTGATGGAGGTAAATGATACGCATGAATTCCCGCCATCCGATAATTTGTCGGATGAATCCCTCAAGTGAATTTAAAGGAATCTTAGTGTTTTTTTCAGCAGCATCGAGGGCAGCATCGATGATTTCCTGAGGAGTTATAAGCCCTATGTTAAGGGGGGGCGTCAGCACCGAGTGGAACATGATACGGGCCCGGGTCGAGATTGCGTCCTCGTAGTCGCCGAAGAGCTCAAAGCGGCTCTCAAAAAATAAGGACATCGCTTGGAGCGCTTCTCGACGAGTAGAGGGGTAGTTAAAATGATCTCGTATTCCGGGGGCATCAGGAAATCGTTCCTTGATCCACTTTTGAGCGGAAGAGACCACCTGATCTAGTGGGGCTGAGTAAGGTTCAGGAATGGGTTGTGTTTTAGGAAGTTTTTTGCGGTTCTCGTCATCAAAAGACCACTTGCCTCCAACGGGTGTTCCATCCTTTTCTAGAAGTATATTCATGCGTTTTCGCTGGGCTTGGTAAAAGGTCTTCATGAAAGGCTTTTTCATACTGCCCATGACTTCTTCTATCCAATCATCGGGGCTGAGGAACATCGGAGAAGAGAGCTTTTTTAAGGTCAGGCCCCTTTTGCCAGCAAAGCGTTTAAGGCGCCGCTCAATTAGGAAGTCGACAGTATCGACGTAAACTAGGGTTTTGATTCCCGGTGGCGTATGTTCCTCGAGAATATGGTCGGTCCTGGATTTACCGTCAGGA
>TARA_B100001057_G_scaffold460260_1_pt1 | contig 11759 bp, 15 predicted proteins | sample TARA_B100001057 | Tara Oceans TARA_B100001057 (sample SAMEA2621839) | marine metagenome | biome: marine biome (ENVO:00000447); feature: surface water layer (ENVO:00002042); material: "saline water (ENVO:00002010), including plankton (ENVO:xxxxxxxx)" | depth 5 m | reverse complement strand
AAAGAATATAAGTTTTACTTATTATTTGCTCTCAAAACCTGGTGGAATGCGATTAAAGTATGGGTCGTAATCAAAATAAGTATCCCAACTCTCTACCATAGGAGCCTGACTTTTCCAAAACTGCCATATGCCTTCATGACTTGATTTATGAAACACATCAACATGTATATCATGAATTGAAGATCCAAGTTCAATCTTATAAAGAAATAATGGCATTGCAAAAGAATTTCCTGAGTTGTATATTAAATCATCTGCGACTGCTCTCGGTTTCACACCTTGGTCTAACTTATACTTTTCCCCTCGACAATGTAAACGAACTAACTTTTCTGCATGATGTCTAGTAATCATATAGCAAGCAGTTGAGAAGTCATTTATAAATCTACGATGCATCTGAACATATACTGACGCAGGATTGATGATTGCCAACTGTATTACATCATAATCATAAGGTATCTTTGCATAAAAATCTTTCCATGTAAATCCCCAATGAAATGCTGTTGATATGTCGCAATCGTCTTCCATCATGATTGCACAAGGAGCATCTGTCTTCAGAAACTCTTTCATTGCCTTGAGGTGTGATGTTGTACATCCAACCTCACCTGATGTCATTCTATCTGGATATCTACCTTTTAATATTTCACCTAAATCATCTTCACGACCATCATATGCGGAGATACGAGTATAGTCTTTAACTTCCCAATACTTTAACATATCCTCCACTGCTTTCCAACGATGTGGTTCGCCATCAAGGTTAATTACAAATACTGGTGGAAGACCTTGTAACTTATGTAATGCTTTATTTTTATCCATTTATTTTATTCTCTATCCACTTCTCTAAATCTACTTGTGGTCTCCAAGCAAAAGTATTATATATTTTTTCTGTGTTCGCTAAACTAATTCTAGCCTCACCTTTTCTTGCAGGTATATACTTAGTTTCCGTATTAAACATTTCTGCTATCTGATTCACTGAATAATTTATACCTGTACCTACATTATACACCTGACCGTAAGCATCGTCATCTGGATTTGATATTGCTGCCATTATATTAGCTCTGCATATATCTAAAACATTTACAAAATCTCTTCTTTGCTCACCATCACCAACTATTGTAAGAGGTTCACCCGCTGCAAGTTGTCTGAGGAATATACCAATCACAGGTGCATACTGACCTCTAACAGGTTGACGATTACCATAGACATTAAAGTATCTGAATATTACTGTCTTCAATCCATATAAGTCTGTATACATCTTGCATAACTTTTCACCATTTACCTTTGAGACTGAATATGGATTTAGACAATCATCAGGTTGTGTCTCAACATTTGGATGTGGATTTAATCCATATCCTGATGATGTTGATGAGTACATTACTTTCTTAACACCTGCTTCTCTTGCACATTGTAGAACAGTGCAAGTTCCTAATGAGTTAATACTGACTGCTTCAATTGGATTTTTGATTGCAGGTTGTATTCTTGCTTCTGCTGCTAAGTGAAAAACATAATCAACACCATGCATACAATTCTTTAGTGTTTTATAATCACGAATATCACAGTTTACATTATAGGTATTCTTATTCCAATAGAATTGATCATGAGCATCAGAATATTCATTGTCAACAACCGTAACTTTGTGACCCATTTTTAGTAGTTCGTCTGCAAGATTAGATCCAATAAATCCTGCACCACCAGTAATCAAAGATAATGTCATTTAATAAATTTGTGTAGGCAACCAATATGATTTCATATGAGTGAAACATTCATGGGTTGGGTATGATGTTAATTTTTGATTTGTTCCATTAGAACTTGTCTGAAAAAACAATGGTTGATCAAATGTATAAACATTAAAATACTTTTGAGCATCAGTAAATCCAATATCAACATGCTCATTTATATTGTGATGATGATATGCTATTTTTTCACAAACATAGACATATTCTTTACTCCAATATAATATAGCATGTGTCCCAAGCATATTATACACTCTTAAAAGATTATTATCAACCCTATCATATTGCACAAATGGACCTGAGTGTGAGTTCATTCTACCCCATGAAGAAATACCCAAATATAATGCATCCATATCATCAGGAACACTTATTATTGGATCAAAATCAAACGGTGTCGAATCATCCTCCAAAATTATAAAAGGTGGGTCTATCTCATGGAGTGCATTATGCTGTGCGAGAGCACATCCTGCACGAGCACCATCTGGATGTTCTACACCTTCAACTCTTATCTTATTCTTAAAACCTAGTTGATCTATGTAATTTTCGATTCTCTCTCTTTTCTCAACATCCTTATTCATGTTAATGTATAGAACAGGTATATCTCTAAGATCTAAGTTCATTATGGTCTTTCCTTAATGCTATAATTTTTGCTTCATACGGGTAATCTGGATTTTGCATTTGCTCTTCTGCAAAACAGTATGAAGGGGTAAGTGATAGAGATGGTGGATTATCTATAAGATAACGATTCATTTGTGATTCATCATGCCATAGAGCTATTACTCCTCTATCTAAATCATCATTTACACGATTAGCAATTATCTCTGCCATCTCTAGAAATCTCTTTGTTGAACCACCATTAAATCCACCTGCATAATATAGTTCTCCCTCTTGACCTGCAGGAACGTATGCTAATGATTTTGGATTACGATCATATGTCCTCTGCTCTTTTGGATAGAATGATTGATATGGATGCATCGTTGCAACTAAATCACTTAATACTTCATCGCCTACTTTACCAACAATACCCATATCTACATCAAAGTAGTAACAATAATCAAATTGTGAAATGTATTCTTTCTCTTTTATAAAGTAGTTGTATCTTTTAAGAGTTGGCATTGGCCAATCTTCATGTTCTATTTGCGATACTTTAATATTTTCTGATGTCTCTACATCATGATCGGTAAATAAAAGACCTTGAATCTCATGATCATTGAGAAAATTATCATCAATGTTATCATAGAGACTCTCAACAAATTGAATATATTTGTTTGTTGCAATTGTTAGTACAAGAATTTTCATCTAATCACCCTAAAACCAAAATCAAATACACATAAATTATCTATGCTACCTGATTGTAGCATATTTTGTATATGTTTACCAGTTACTCTCTCGCCATAATGATAATCAAGTTGCTTAGAAATTTTTTCTTCGTTCAAATAAATTTCATTAAACTCCTTAAAAACATCTCTTGAAGAACAATTAATCATTTCGTTTGAGTCCGTACCAATATATGGTTCATTATACCAATAATATTGCGATACAACAAGTGCTTTTTTATCCTTGATGGATTCAATCATGTCAACAGTTGGGAAATCTTTTATTATAATATCCGATCTTATCTGCACATAGAAATCATATTCTTCATTAAAATATTTTTGTGCCACACGATTCTTTTTATAGTATTGAGAAGACAATACATTTCTACCACTTCTTTCTGGAAGAAATTTAGTTTTAGATAATACATCATGCATGATATCTGTAGATTCGATTTCACCTTTTACATTTGATACTCCATTTGATAAAAAATAATTGTTTATAGATTCAATGTTTATTTCTGGTTGTGTGAAATTTTCAGATTGTAAATGCCAATTATCATTTAATTTACCACCAATACTATAATCATCCCAAAAAGAATATACAACATCTATCTCACAATCACCTATTTTATTTTTTATAAGTTTAATATTTTCATGAAACCTATAAAATAATGTTCTTATATGTCCTGATAAAAATAGACAAATTTTCATAGACTCTCCAATACACTTTCAATCATATCACCAAGACCTTGCTCTCTTTCCTTACTACTCATATGTCCACCATATATTACATGATCTGATACAGTATTTACTGACAATGCTTTTTTATTAAATCTCATCGCTAAACTATAAAGGACATGTGTTTCCATATCTACTCCTAATATTCCTAATTTCTCTATCTTATAACCCCAATTATCATCTGGTTGATAGAAGTAATCATTTGATATCATCTGACCAACATGAGCTTTAGGATTTGTATCCATATAGTTTTTTAATAAATTATAATCACAACACGGAGAAAACTTAAATCCCGAAACTAAATTATCTGTCATTGCACTATCTGTTGCACATGACATTGCAACAACTATATCTCCTTTCTGTACTGTTCCCAATATGCCTCCACAACTTCCTACACGAATAATATTTTCAACGTCATAAAAATTATATAATTCATGTGCATATATTCCAATGCTAGAGTGACCCATACCACTTGCTTGCACCGATACTTTCTTTCCCTTATATGTTCCACTAAATCCTAAACAATTTCTAACACCATTAACTTGTTTTTCATTTGATAAAAAATTATTTGCTATCCACGCTGCTCTAAGTGGATCACCAGGCATTAATACCGTTTGATGATAATCTCCTCTCTTTGCTTCAATATGTGGTGTCATTTGTGATAATTTGGTAAACCTCTTTCCAGCGTTTAACCCTTAAACCTTCCCATGTTTGATTGTATGGGTGATCCATGATTATACTTTTTAATCCTGCCCTCTCGCCAGATATAGCATGATTAACGGAATCTTCAATCCAATAATAACTCGATCCTCTGTATTTGTCAAACAAATATTGTTCTTTCCCAACCGAAAAATCTAAACTACAATCTATAAAATCAAAAACATCTCCAAAAAGATGTATGAGATTATTCACTCTTAATTTTTGAGCATACTTATCTTTATCTAAGCAACTTATAACTTCAAATTTCCAACCAAGTTTGTATAGTTTACTAATATACTCAACAGAATCTTTATATGCAGGTATGAATCCAACACACCCCGACTCATTAAATTTTCTAACTTGATTATATGCAATTTTATTATCAATCCCAAATCTTAAAGACTGATCATAATAATGAGATGTATTTGGTAATCTGCAATATCCCTGCTCCCTCATCCATACATCAAAAGCATAAGCCCAATCTAATAATACACCATCACAATCGATTATTATCTTTTTATCCATATTTTTTTAAGTAATTATAAATTTGCTGCCATGTTCCAAGGTCAATATAATCTTCAACTTCGATTGCCTTTGATTTATATAGAGGTGTATTTTTTATCTCACCTATCAATTGTCTATGATTTAGAGTTGATTTTTCCATGAACTCAATACAACTATCAAAAACTCTTTTTCTAAATGCAAATGCAGTCCAAAAGGAATTAAATCTAACTAAATCTTCTTGAGGTTTATCCTCATACTCTTGAACCAAATTATTATCATCAATGTATAATGAACCTTTAGTCTTTAACATATCTTTATCACTTTCTTTTTTATAGAAAAATGTGAATCCAGTTTCATTTAAACTTTCACTCACTAAATTTACAATATCTTGTGATGATTTTAATTTTAGATAAGTATCTGGAAGTAAAACAAGATTCTTTTCACCAAATAAATGCTTCGCACTTTTTATTGATCCTGTATATTCAGTTTCGGTAGGATTAAAAAAAGTAAATGATATATTAAATCTTGACTTATATCTACTCAAATATTTTACAATATCTGTTTTATTCTCATTCAGGGTGATAACAAATTCTACATCTCTTCTCCCATAATTAGAAAACAAATCAAAACTATAATCGATTAATGATTTATTTTTTTCAATCGAATGGATTTCTTTTGGATATGGTAAGGATAGTCTAGTGCCTTCACCTGCACATGGTAGTATAACAGTTAAGTTTGACATCAAAATAATTTTAATAAAGTATCAATACTTTTTTGTGGAGATAATTCTCTATCAACGTATTTTTTTGGATTATATTTATCTAATTTACTTAAAAATAAATTAAATACTTTCTCAAAATTTTCATATTTAATAAATGATTCACCACACTCTGACGACCAATATGGAATTGATGTCCCATCAACAATATAATCATCACCCATATGATTCCAAACAGTTTGATTCCACACCAACAATGGTTTATTGTATGCCATCATCTCTTGTATTGCTATACCTTGACTCTCTGTATTATCAATAATGATACAATATTTTACCTCAGATATTGATTCTCTAAATTCTTCTTGTGTATATCTACCATATTCTAATCCAGTATATGTAATTTTATTTTTGTCAAGGTAATTTATTACGTTTACTAAATCAGATTCTGGTCTACTCTTAAAATATACAAGACAATCACTTTTGATATTTTCCTCAATCTCTGGTGTATATATTGCGACAGGCCAAACACCAGTTTTAACTTTAGGAAAAAATTTATTCATTGAATCTTCACACCATTTAGATGGAAGAAGAACTTTATTATATTCTTTTAATTGATGAAATTCATTTGACCATGCCCAGACTTGAGGACCTACAAGAAGATTTTTTTTATTTTTTAACTCATAATAATACCCTAACATATCAGTACTCCAATGAACAAATAATGTTTTATCATATATCTCTTCATTGATAGCATAAGGAATATTGCAATCTTTTAATGATTGCAAGAGATTCTTTACAACTTTTTGAGGACCGTTCATTGTTTGAGAATGACCCCAATATTTTTCAGTATAGTAAATGTTTATCATAACCAAGTCCAGTTTCCAAATGCCATATCTTTTACAGATTTTTCTTTACAACTACCATCAAACCAATTTTTTGGTGCAACAATATGTTCACTATCACCCAACCAAGCTCCCCACCAAGAGAATGATGAATTTGCAATAACATGATAATCACACATTGTCATTAAACACAAATCCATGTCTACATCATTTCCTTCTGAGATTAAAATACTATCATCGGAGAATAAATCTTGTTGTTGACACCATTTAGTATCGTCAGAAAACACAAGTATCTTATCATTTTTATCAAACAACTTTAGTGCTTTTTCATAATATGACATTGGTTGTGTTGGATGATTTGGATTGACCGTATAATCTGTTCTCCGAATATGTAAAGCAACAATCTTTTTTCCTTCATTAATACTATCATACATTTCAGAGCAGGTCTCTCTAACTTCCCTTGAGAATGTAAAGTCAGATTTTATTTCATCACTTATATTTTCAAAGTATTTTGGGGATTGATAATACCCAAATAAATCAACATTATCAGGACATGACCTAAAAAGTTTTTCATCAAACTCATGAGTTCTTTCTCGAAGGACTGGATTCTGTTGCACTTTAACAATATTTTTACTATCAATATCAAATATACTGTATAGATTAAATTTATCTTGCCTTACTAATTCATCATGTTGTCCAAAATATTTTTCTGGTGGAATACAAAAATCATATCCACGATTTTTTGCAATACCTTTAAGAGATGCATATTGAAACATCTGATTAGCTAATCTTCCAAGATTTCCAAGGTTATTAAAACTAATCATAATTTAATCCATCTCTCGTTATCTAATGTCCATCTTGTAACTTGATTGATTCTTTCACGAACAGATTTAGATGGTACCCATCCTAATTTTTTCATCTTATCACCACTCAAGGCATATCTCAAATCATGACCTGGTCTTGATGAGTGGAAGTCAACCATCTCATATAAAAGTTCTTTTCCCTGTGCGTCTGCAATTATTTTCGCCAATTCTAAATTATTTAATTCTTCCGAACCTACAATATTAAACTTAGGGCATTTAGCATTACCCCATGTTGTCTTAAATTCACCTTTATAATTTAACAAAAATAAAACAGCAGATGCAACATCTTCAGCATGAATATAATGCCTTGAACCTGGTATTGTTTTTGTTGAATCACTATGGATTGTAATATATTCACTATCCCTTGCTTTTTTAATACACATAGGTATAAACTTTTCTGGATGCTGACGCTCACCAAAAACATTCATCGTATGTGTAATGTATATTGGAATATTATATGTATTTTGGAATGCTACCGCTAATTCTTCACCACCAGCTTTTGTTGCACTATATGGATTTGTTGAATTATATCTATCATTCTCTTCATATTTTATATCATTTGGTGCAGGACCAAATACTTCATCAGTGCTAAAATAAACAAATCTTTCTAAGGTTGGTTGCAACCTAGCAAACTGTAGAATATTGCAAGTTCCTACAACATTGTCCATGACAAATTCCATAGGATAATCAATACTTCTATCAACATGGGAACCTGCTGCTAAGTGTAAAATATAATCTACATGTCCTATCTCACTACGAACAAGTGGATTTAAGTCTGCTTTTAGATCATGGTGAACTATTTTCACACGTTTTCTAACACTTGGATCAAATGTCAACATGATATCATGTAATCTATTTAAATTACCACTATAGTCTAATCTATCAAGACTTATAATTTCCCAATCAGTTATTTTTAATATTTGTCCTATAAGGTGATGAGCAATAAATCCTGCTCCTCCAGTTATTAAAACTCTTTTCATAATCTAAAGTCTCTCTGTTTATTATACCGATTAATTAATTATAAGTCAACTACAGTAAATCTAGTATCTTATTTTTATTGAAATTTGTTAATTCAATCCATGCCCTTGTTTGATCACCACATAAAGCATCCATGAGACTTCCGAAATCAAATAAAAATACATTATTATAATTATCCCATATTCTTTTTTGCATAGCTCTACCACTACATCCCATTGAAGTTACAATAATAGAATAATCTTTATCATCTTTTGTTGATTTAACAAACTCATCATATATTTCCTCAAATTGGATAAATGAATTTTGACTTGGAGTTCTAATAAAAGTCACATCACCAAACAATAATTTAACAATATCATCAGGTATATTCTGATTACCAATCAAATATTTTACTTTTGGTCTTATTTTCTTCAGAAAATTAGCGGTATAAACTGGGTCTTGTGTTGCAAGATGAGATAAAGCAACACTAGAATATATCTCTGTGTAATCATCATCAACAAATAATTTAAATTTATTATATAACTCTTCACACCATTCAACAGAATTCATATGATTACCACCAAACATACCATCCTCTAATGTTTCCCACTCCTCATTGTGAAGTGTCAATCCTTTTAATATATTTTTATCCTTTTCCTTCAAGGCATTGCTCATATAGACTTGTAGTTGAGGATTACTTTGCTGTAACATCTCAGATAATCCTAACGCTAAATTCATATCTCCATCACCAAATCTAAAATATCCACCAGGTGTATTAGAGTCTATCATATCTGATATTTTATCAATGGTTTCAAGACATGAATAATAAATGCCATTCATAATAATCTCCTAAATTTTTATTTTTTGTGGATTGCCCCTACCAAATATATTACAATCCATATTAATTTTGTCAACCTCAAAAACATTTAGATTTTTATTCTTCACAAAATTCCAGAATGATTTTTCAAAGTTAATCATCATAGTATCTAGCTCATCCCAATCAGTCTCATTTACCCACTCAATCATATATTTTTTTCTAATTGCGAAGCAACCTGTGAAGTATTGACTATGACCATCATCCTTTGCAAAAACATCATACTCAGAATTTTCTCTAATAATATTAAAAAAATAATCATCTGTAAAATGATATCGTCCTGTAATTTGTATTACAAAATCATCATCAACATCACAATTATTAAAAAACTCTCTCAGTGCTTTACCATGATTTGCACCCTGATTCCTATAATATGGATAATGAACATCAGAACAGTAACATGGAAATGAAGATTTAAGATAAGATGGTTCTGTATTTGATACACATTCTAACCAAACTATATTAAAATCATCATCATATTTTTTTGCCCATTCAACTGTTTTCTCATATTCCATAGTTCTCATTTCTTTCATGAGTTCTAATTCAGCACTTGTGATTAATAATAACATTATACTCCTTCGTAATGTGCCCTATATCTTTCTTCTGCTGAAGATGTGATATCTGTCATATAATATAGTGCTATACTTTTTCTCATTTTACCTATGGGTGGATTTATTGGTTCTGGAAAACCATGCCAAGATTTTTGTGTTGTATCGAATATTATAGCATTATTAAATAGAGGTTGTATTTCTTTCACTTTTACTAAGGGTTTTTTATTATCATAATCATGAGACCATAACTGTAAACTACCACCCCAATCAGGATTATAATCCTCCTCAAGATAAACAATTAAATTTAATTTCCTCTGTAGTTTTAATTTAGGATGAATAGAATAATCAAGATGTACAGATAGTCTACCACCCTGACTATGCATGTGCCATCCTCCCCCATGTAATCCTACATCAGGATATAGAGGATATATCCCAGTTAAATCTGATAATCGTTTACAAAAATCTGCTGAAAGTAAATTAAAAAAAGCACAATATGTTTCTGGTGGAAATCTATCCCACCTATTACAAGATTTCTTCTCCGCTATCCAACCTTGATAATGTACTATTTCTTCTGTCGGATTATTGTAATCGATAAATTCTTTACATAATTGTTTAGCAATCTTATTATCAAAAAAATTACTAATTATCCAATGGTCAAAGGGTTTATTATAAAATTTAGAATTGAGATTATAATTCATTTTCTTTATACCATTCATATGTTGATTTAATACCTTCTCTCAAACTTATTTTTGGTTCCCAACCTAGTGATTTAATTTTATCAACATTCAATACTTTTCTTGGTGTTCCATTTGGTTTTGTTGTATCCCATTCATAGTCATTCTCATATCCCGTCACTTCGATAATTGTCTCTGCTAATTCTTTAATAGTGACATCTTCACCTGTTCCAATGTTAATTATTTCTGGTTCATTATACTTTTGCATACAAATATATAAAGCCTCTGCTAAATCATCCACATGTAGAAACTCTCTCATAGGTGATCCGTCTCCCCATAATTTAACAATCCAATGCTTACTTTTCTCTAATGATCCATGAAATCTTGAAATTAATGCAGGTAAAACATGAGATGAATCTAAATCAAAATTATCATTTGGTCCGTATAAATTTGTAGGCATGACCGATATAGCGTTTAATCCATGCTGTTTACGATACGATTGACACATTTTTATACCTGCAATTTTTGCAATAGCATAAGCATCATTACTAGGTTCAAGATGACCTGATAATAGTTGGTCTTCTGTTATGGGTTGATTTGCAAATTTTGGATAGATGCAAGAAGAACCTAAAAATAATAATTTTTTAACTCCAGTTTTATACGAAGAATGAATTACATTTGACTGTATCATCAAATTTTCGTATATAAAATCAGCAGGTAATTCAGAATTTGCACCAATACCACCGACCTTTGCTGCAGCTAAAAAAACATATTCTGGTTGCTCAATCTTAAAAAAGGTTTTAACTTCATTAATATTAGTTAAATCACATTGCTCTCTATCAGCAGTCATAATATTTGTATAACCCTTTGCTTTTAGGTTACGAACGATTGCTGAACCTACAAGTCCTTTATGACCTGCAACGAAAATTCTAGATTCATTGTCCATAGATACACATGTCCTCAACTAATTGATCAAATGTTGTGGTTGGTTCCCAACCTAATTTTTGTTTTGCCTTCGTAGGATCTCCAAGAAGAGATTCTACCTCTGCTGGTCTAAAATATCTTTCATCTACTGCAACCACTGTTCTTTTACTTACTTTATCAACCGCAACTTCATTTAATCCTTCTCCCCTCCACTCTAGGTTTAATCCAAAATAAGGAGAAGCTTTATCAACAAAATCACGAACTGAATATTGTTCTCCAGTTGCGATGACATAATCATCTGGTTCATCTTGTTGAAGCATAAGATACATTGCCTCTACAAAATCTTTTGCATGACCCCAATCTCTTTTTGCA
>TARA_B100001057_G_scaffold61146_1_pt1 | contig 11762 bp, 12 predicted proteins | sample TARA_B100001057 | Tara Oceans TARA_B100001057 (sample SAMEA2621839) | marine metagenome | biome: marine biome (ENVO:00000447); feature: surface water layer (ENVO:00002042); material: "saline water (ENVO:00002010), including plankton (ENVO:xxxxxxxx)" | depth 5 m | reverse complement strand
GAGTTTTATAAAGCCATTCTAAGACTTGTCAAAGACCCGACCATCTTGAATCCATCTACAATCAAATTTTGGGAGGAGGCTTAATAATGAAGTAGCTTTGGCTTCAAAGGGAAATTTAAATAAATCCTCAGCCATTTAATCAATTTTTTCAGAGAATTTTAAATTTGATTCTTCATAAAATTTTTCTAATAGAGTCTTAGCCACTTTAGAGCCTTTCTTTTTATTGAGTTCAAGTGCACTTAAAATTGAATTTTTTTCAGTTCTAGAGAATTTAGTACTTTCATTAATAGCAACTTGAAAATTATCTCCAAAAGCCATCAGGCTTTCATAATCAATAGGTTTATTCAACGAAGGAGCTATTACTGCTTCTTTCCATGTAGCAGTTCTTTTAGTATTAGTTAGCCACTCGAAAGCAGACTGCATATCAATAAATTCTCTTTTACTTTTATCAGCCTTTTCGATATTAGAACCCCAGTTTAAAACATTTTCTGAAACCTTAATGAGACCAGAACTCTTTCTTGTTAACTCATTTTTCAGTGTTCTTAATGTAGAAAGCTCAGCAAGATTTGATAGTGAAGCAAACGATATTTTAAAATCTTGGGCAAAGGCTTCTCCAGCAGATCTGCGTATGGTCAAAAATTTACATACATCTCTTCTTGCTCTTAATGCATCTAGTAAAAATTCTATAGCTCTTATAAAAATTTTATCAAGATCAGTCCTATTAGTTTCAAACATGAGCTCTAGCTGTAAATCTACATTATTTTTATCTTGTGGATTTTTATCAAATACTGGTGAGTCTAATATATCTTTAAAAAACCTTTTGTTGCCATCATAGATGCTTGCTAAAAATTTACTATTTGAGCCAGATTCATAGGCAAGTTTTTTAAAGTTATATCTTAGATAGTCACTTAGAGTTGAAATCGGCTTAAAATCTTTATCGTCACTGGCAGGTTGTTGCATTTTTTCCAACCGGTTCAAAAGCTTCTTTACTTTTCCGATTATCACACCCAGTTGCTCTGTGTGTAATTCAAGACTTGCTAGGCGTTGCCCCATGCCTTGATTTAAATCTTCATAATTGAGGTGTTCTAAATATTTATTCAATGTGTAGCTAGTCCGATCTTGAACTTCATTAACTAAATAATTTCTTTTGAGAAAATCTAGATCCTTATCATTCAAACTGTTTTCCTTTTTCATCATTTCTTCTCTTCCATGACCTGAAAGAGGGGAGATGCCTTGCATTGCTAAAAACCCGTAAAGCAAAGTCTCGTGAGATTCTTTGATAATTGAATCTTTAAAGAAGTCAAAATTTAACGCTGCAATAGCGCCTATACCCGGAGCAAGTTCTCTTGGCGTTTCAATATGCGTATGAGAACTTTTTTTTAGAAGACCATTAGCTCCAATAAAAGAAATGAGTTTGTTATACAAGGCGTCATGATTTTTCTTTTCACTTTCTGAAGCTAAATTAGCCTTATCGTTATTAAATTTTTGTAAGATTGATATTAATTCCGATGTATTGAAAGGAAGGTAAACATCAACGTTTTCTCCCCAAGACTCAGCAAACGAATTCCAAAAGACCCTATGGACAAAAGTATCCTTATTTATCATTAGAGCTATTAATCTAAGATTTTTCTGACTTATCAATAAATCTTTCTTGGAAGTGTAATTATCACAACTCTCCTCTTCAGGTTTTAAATGTTGAGAGAGTTTTATTAAAAAATCTTTTTCATCATCATCATCATCATCTTCAAACCATATGGGGTTCAATAAAGACATTATTCTCCCACCATCATCTGATGCATCTTTTAAATATAGTAAAGATCTTACTAAAGTGTCTTCAAATTCTTTCATGGAATTGACCATATAATAGACTAATTAAAATTAATGTCAAAGCGAAAATAAATATTAAAAAAATCACACAATAAAATTGCACAAAGCGTAAATATAGTTTATTATCATCACATGAAAAAATTATTTTTTACAAAACATGCATCAACAAGGTGTCAGCAAAGAGGCATTAATAAGGATGTAGCTGCCTTTATTTTTAACTATGGAATTAAATCTAATACTCATGAAGACGAAAGGTTTATTGTTACAAATAAGTGCATTAAAAGAAATTTTTACAAGGATGACTTTTTCCAAAGGTTTTTTCTTAAATATGAAAAACAAATCAGAGGCACTGCGATTATAGTCAAAAGGGATTCATTAATTACTGTCATGAAACTGACAAAAGGGGTCAAAAATAATACTTCTTCACTTAGAAAGCACAGAGCAAAATTAAATAACAATTTTAATTATTCAAGGGCGAGTTAGATGTACGAATTTATTTGCGAAGTTAGTTTAGAAAAAAGATCCAACAGCTTAATTTCTACTTGGGCATATACAAAGCCAGAGGCCTTCGATAATCTCATTTTAACGGATGATGTTTTTGACATTAATAAAGTAACTAATAAATCTACTGGGCAGAAACATTTTTTTACCGATGATGCAACTTTACTTTTTATTTTAAGAAAAACGAGAAAAGAAATAACAATTCAAGATTTAAGAATAGAGGATTTCATTGAAGATACTGACTACTTAAAGGAGGCTATATGAATACGCGAACAGTGACTTGGAAAATGTGCGGTGCATTAGCTTTTCATTTTCATGCCACAGCAAAAGATGCTGACAAATGGACTGATGATGAATGGGCCGATTGGAAAAGAATGCGCGCATGTTTTTGGGGGCAAGCGCAAGAAGGACTGCTAAATCGTGATGAAGTAGAAAAACTATTTTTAGAACCGAAAGGTGATTTACCAAAGAAATTTGAAGACCTAATAGAAAATTGGGAGCCAACAAAAAAAAGAACATCACCTTCTAAAAAGAAAAAAGATTCTTATGTCTCTTCAACAAAAGATCCAGAGGGATTTAAAATTTTAAAAATCGTTAGAGATGAATAATCTCGGGAGTAAATTATGAAAAAAGAAAGAATACCAATTCAAGCAGATGCAGAAAAAACCGCAATGAGTCTGCGTGACACTGGTTACACCATTGAAGCCTCTGTGGCTGATTTAGTTGATAATTCTATCGAAGCTGGCGCTAAAAATATTTCTGTATTTTTAGACTTAGATAATGAGGGCGAAGTTGTTTTTTATTTAGCCGATGATGGTTGTGGTATGGATAAAGACGAGCTAATAAATGCTCTTAAATATGGAGCGGATGATAGAAAGAAAACCAGCAATCCTTCATTAGGAAAATTTGGTATGGGTTTGAAGACTGCCTCCACAGCCCACTGCAAAAAATTAGCTGTTGTAAGTAGGAATAAAAAAGGTGCCGAACCCATTAGAATTACGATGGATTTAGACAATTACGCTAATTGGGAATGTGAACTAGATTCGCCAGAGCCTCATGAAGTAGCATGGCTCGACCAGGTTGCTGAAGATAAATCGGGAACTATTGTAATTTGGAAGTCTGTTGATAGGGTACAAAAGGATTATGCCGATAAAATCAGCAAGTTTGCTTTTAAAAATATTGAATCCATCAAGGAACGTCTGATTGATCATTTGGATCTTGTTTTTTATAGGTTCTTACAAGATTTTCGAGGAACGTCCAAAAGAGTAAACATAACCATGAATGGTGAAGAATTATTAGGTTGGGATCCTTTTTGTGAAGATTTTGTCAAAGCCAACGAAAAGGCTACTTTAAAAGTTGAGTTTGAAGATTTGCAGACTTCAAAAATCCACAATGAAAAAATCGATGTCAGAGGCTATATTATGCCTCGTGAAAAAGACACTGAAGATGATGAGAAACGCAAAAGACTTAAAATAACTAATCCTTATCAAGGGATTTATGTCTTTAGAGAAGATAGATTACTCTCTTTGCCAACACTTCTAGGTCTTGTGAAGGAGGACCATGGAAAGCTATTTCGAGGCGAAGTAAACATTGTTCCAGCTCTTGATGGTTTTTTCGAAGTAGATATTAAGAAGTCTAGAATTGTTACTCCTCTAACTCTTAAAAATGATATTTTGGGAGGTCCAGGTCATCCTGGAGCTCTATCAGTTTCTCGAAGGGCTGCAGACAAAGCTTATAGAGGCCCTAAACAGAAAAAAATTGCAGGGCAGGCGACAGATATCCATACCTCTTCCAATACAGCAATAAAAGAAGTTGTCTCAACGCTAGATACTTCAACAATTCTGGATACTACTGGAAAAAATAAAGCCGATATCAAAAATAAAGAGGGCGAGCAATCGGGTATTAAATTGGTCAGTTCTGAAGTGGAAAAGTCTGGTGAAGTTTATGTGCAACCAAGTGAACAAGTCTCCAATAATTGTCTTTATGAACCAGCGGCTTTATCGGAATCAGAGGTTAATCATAATGGGGTTATTATCAATACCAAACACCCTTTTTATGAAAAGATTTACGTTAAATACAAAAAAGAGAAATTAATCGTAGAGGGTTTAGATGCACTTCTTTATGCTCTTGCTCAAGCAGAGTTGAGTTATACAACCCCAGATATTCAAAGAAAGCTTGAAGATTTTCGTCATCTTGCTTCTAGAAATTTAGAAAGCTTGATGGATACTTTTCCTGAGCTTACAGACTCAGAAATTGAAGCTTAATTCTAATGGTAATAGATCAGTCAAAAATAAAACAAAGCCTTACTAGCTTTGGATTTAAACCTGCTAATTTAAGTGTTATCAACAATCTTGAGGCTAAACCTAAATTGACTGCTTTCTTTGATTTTATTAGAAATAATTCTTTTAAAATTTCTTCAGAATTGGAACACCTTAGGACAGTGACTACATTTTCGTTGGGAGATAAGTCAGTTTTACTTTTAAGGCATCTTGAAACCTCTTCAAAAAGTTGGAAAAAAAATTTTGAGACCATCGTAAAAGAGGTTTTTTTAGAGAGGGGTAAATTTGAGTTGATAATCAATGAAAAACAATCAATACATAAAAAAGAAGTTGTTTGGCCAAAAGAAAACTGGCGAAATTTAAGTTTCTCGATTGTGTCTGATTACATAGCTCTTAAGGAAGAAGACCTTAACCAGCAAGAGGTATCTCATCAGATGCTTAGAGCAATTACCAGAATACTTTCGTTGATTATCTCTTTGGTTGATGAAAGGACTTATATTGATAAATTTTATAAAGAACTAACCGCTAACGATTTGGGCAAAACTGGCAGTCATCAAGTGGGCATTGCTATCCCAAAAGATAAGCATCTTTTTTTTGGGCTCATGGATGAAACCAAACTGAATCCAGATTTGAAGCTTGATTTTCTTGATAAACAAAATAATAAAAGACACAAACTTCGTTTCATTTACTATAACAATAAATTTCATGGCGGCACTAGAAACGAATATCGTCTTTTATGGTTAAAAGAATTTTTAGAGGAAAATAATCCTTCTATCGGAGACGTTATTACTTTTGAAAGAAAATTCAAACAGGGAGAAGATAAGCTTTTTATTTCTATAGCTAAGAGGGAAACAATAAATCTTGCACTAGAAAAAGAGATGGAAATTTCCAACGAATTTTGGCTTGATCCTTCAGAAGGACGTGGGCAGAAATCTTTCAAAGAAGGCAAAAAGCTTCGCATTGAAATCAATAGGTATGAACGCTCTAATAAAAATAGACTAATGGCTTTAGCTTTTCATGGCTACGACTGTTCCGTATGCGATTTAAATTTTGTGGAGAAATACGGAGAACTAGGTAACGATTTTATTCACATTCATCACACTGTTCCTGTTAGTAAATTAATGCCAAGTTATCAGTTAGACATAAAAAAAGATTTGATACCTGTATGCCCAAACTGCCATGCCATGTTGCATAAAGGAGATCATATGATTAATAGACCTTTCACTGTAAAAGAACTAAAAAAAAGGATGCTAAGCAATGCTTAATTGGGAAATTGAAAATAACAGAATAAGCTTTTCTGATGAAAAACAAAATCAAATGTTTTTAAACTTTAATGAGATTTATAACCTTGTATATCCCAAAGATACCTCGGAAACAAAAGCCGACATTAAGGACTTTGAAAAACTTAGCAAAATCATTTTACCGAGCTGTAAATTTGAGCCGCTTAAAGTAAGTTTTAAACTCAATCCGAGCGATTATCCAATGTTTTCGTTAGATTATTTTGACGAGACTGATGATCAAAAAAAGATCTTAGGTTCTTTAGCGGAATACCTTAAAAGAGACCACGCGGTAACAGATAAATTGAAAGTCTTTTCGTTGCCCCAAAAAAACTTTGTCCGTGATACGTTTGAAACCGAAGGAATTGATCCCACTCAACCTTTTGGTCTTAGCGAGTATCTGAAACTTAAATCTTCAGATTTAGCAGAACAAATAGATTTTAGTAATTTTTCTGCCGATAACGAAGAGATGCTAAATGCAATTGATCAATCCAGTGAAGACACGACCTTCTTCACAAATGATCCGAGTATAAAATTAAGAGATTATCAAACGACAGGCTTTAGATGGATGAAGAACTTTGTCAACGCCGGAGTCGGTGTTGTGCTTGCCGATGAGATGGGGTTGGGGAAAACACTCCAAGTTATTCGATTAGTCTGTGATCGTTTAGCAAAAGACGAGCAACCCAGCCTGATCGTTGGGCCTTTGTCTCTGATTGAAAATTGGAAAAGAGAATTTATGAAATTTACCGATGGCATTGATTTATATATTCACCATGGTCCATACCGCGAATTGGAAACGGAAAAATTTAGAAACAAAAAAACTCATGTGGTTCTTACGTCTTATGAGACTTTACGCAGTGACGAGCATTTTTTAAAACAATTTGATTGGGATTTAGTCATTTTAGATGAAGCTCATAGCATTAAAAATCCAATCTCCCAAAGATCTCTCTCTGCAAGAAATATCAATAAAAAAGCAGGTATCGCGATTACTGGAACACCTTTTGAACATCGCCTAACTGACCTGTGGACGATTTATAATTTCATTCAACCTGATCATCTTGGTTCCTTAGAAGATTTTAATGAAAGTTACGATAACTCTATATTAGGTGGAGAGTCCTTAGCGGATAAAATCTCTTCGCTTATGTTGAGAAGGAAAACTAAAGATGTGGCTAAGGATTTACCTGAATTAGTTATTAATCCAATTCCAATTGAGATGTCTCAAACTGAAAAGATGATTTATGAAAGGACTAGGACGGGCATTCACGGAGCGATAGGCGATGACCGCTTACCTAATTTTGCCGATCTAGTTCCTCTGAGACAGATATGTTCTCATTCCGAACTGAATGCCTTTAAAAAAGGAGAGCCCTTAAATCCTATCGCGAACAGTCATAAGTATGAAAGATTGGTTGAAATCTTAACGCAATCAGAAAATCAAAAATCCATTATTTTCACTCAATGGATCCCCATGATAAATCTGATGACCCAGGATTTAGGTAGAAGATTTAAAAACCATTTCATTGGCAGCATAACAGGCGATGTTGATCAAAAAGATCGGCAAAAAATTATAGATAAATTTTCTGATTATGATGGGGGCGGCATTTTAATTTTGAACTATCAAGTTGGCGCAACGGGCCTAAATATTCAAGCAGCTGACAATGTCATTTTATATTCACCAGATTGGGGGCCGGCTACAGAAGACCAAGCTATAAAAAGGGCCCATCGAATTGGCCGAAAAGATCCTGTTAAAGTTTATAAGCTTTTTTATGCCCATACTTTGGAAGAAGTGATGTATGAAATGATAGAAAAGAAAAGAGCAATCGGTGAGGCAGCAGTTTTAGAAAACTCTGGAGAAGACTCTGGTTCAGCTTTAATAGAATATTTAGGTGGCAAACGACTGTTAAGTGTTACGCCAATGGAGGATTAATATTATGGATATGTTGTTTATGGTAAGTGCTTTTGCTTTTCTTTTGGGTTCGATTATTGGTTTTGGCACAGCTTTTTATTTTTTTTATATCAGATCAAACTCAATTTCAGAGGAAACAGAATCAGATGAAGAATCTTTTATTGAGGAGATAACTCTTAAAGACGTCTACGATAAAGTTGTCAAAAGCGAAGAGAATACGGGGGATTTGGGAACTCAAATTAATTCGATTTATAAAAGTTTTACTTCGCCCATCGAACAAGGCCAACATGGAGAAGATCTGCTTAAACTTATTTTTGAGGGTAGCGGTTTAATAGAGGGTGAACAATATATTTACAACCGAGGTACTACCGAGGGCAGACCTGATTACATTGTAAAACTGCCTAACAAAGGGGCTGTTATAGTTGATGCAAAATTTAATTCTAGGAATTTTACAAAAGCATATGAAACAGATGACTTAGACGAGCGAGAAAGCCTTTTCCAGCAATCTGCAAATGATGTAGAAAAAACTGCTAAAGATCTATCCAGCAGAACTTACACAGATATCGAGGGCATTGAAACTGCAGAAATGATCTTTATGTTTTTACCGAATGATAATATTTACGCAAACACTGTTAACAAAAAAGAAAATCTATTGGAACAGTGCTACAAAGGATTTCCGGTTGGAAATCAATCAAATAAAACGCCAATAATACTAGTTACTCCCAGTTCTTTAGCCTCAAGCTTAAAAGTAGTATCAATGATGTGGAAAGAAAGAAATCTTTATAGAAATATTTCAGATGTAAAAAAATCCTTAAAAAAACTACATCAAGGTTTCAGAACTTTTAACCAAAACTTTGTAAAAGGTGGAAAAGATTTATTGAGCGCAAGTGATAATTTCAGGAAGGTATATAGTAAATTCAGCTCACTCAGTGACGAGGTTCAAGCAGTCGAAGAAACTATAGATGTCGTTCCTATAGATGATTTAGATGATAGTAAATTTATGACACATAAAACACAAAAACCTTTATCAACATCAGATATAGAAAATTTAGAGAAATAAATTGAAACATAAATTCACCTTTATCGACTTATTTGCTGGGATAGGCGGAATGAGAATTTCTATGGAGCAATTAGGGGGAAAATGCGTTTTTTCATCTGAGATCGATAAATTTTGTGTTGAAACTTATAATGCTAATTTTAATGAAAAGCCACATGGAGATATTACAAAAATAAAAGCCGATGATATTCCTAAGCACAATATTCTAGTAGCAGGCTTTCCTTGCCAAGCTTTTTCTCACGCTGGGCTGAAAAAAGGGTTCGATGATACTCGTGGAACTTTATTTTTTGATATTAAAAGAATCTTGAAGTTTCATAAACCAGACGCATTCTTGTTAGAGAATGTAAAAGGCTTAAGAGGACACGATAAAGGTAATACTCTTAAGACAATAATGAAAAATCTTAACAGGTTAGGATATCAAAGCCTCAACGTAGAAGTTCTTAATTCAAAATATTTTGGATTGCCTCAAAACAGAGAAAGAATATTTATAGTTGGATTTAAAGAAAATTTAAGATTTAATTTTCCTCATCCATATAATTCAACAACTAGATTAGGAAACATTCTTCATAAGAACCCTTCAAAAAAATTAACTATTTCAGATAAGCTTTGGGACAGCCATCAAAAAAGAAAAGAAAAAAATAAAAAAATGGGTAGAGGGTTTGGATACTCAAGTTTTAACAGAGATGCTTCATACACAAGCACTATTTCAGCAAGATATTACAAGGATGGGTCAGAAATTCTTATAGAGCAAAAAGACAAAAACCCAAGAATGTTGTCCCCTAGGGAAGCGGCAAGACTGCAAGGTTTTCCAGAAGATTTCAAAATTATTGTTAGTAATGGACAAGCTTATAAACAGTTTGGAAACTCAGTATCAGTTCCAGTAATTAAAGAGATAGTAAAAGAGATCTTGCGTAGTTTGAATATCAGCTAAATGTCATACATAAGAAAATGTAACGAATGTGGACAACGAATTAGTCTTCGAGAAATGCCAGGAGGACAATGGGTAGCATTTGATATAGGAACTGATAAACCGCACGAACATTTTAAGAAAAATAAGACAAGTTCAAAAAATTTTTTGCGTCAAAAAAAAATAAAAGAAACTTATGAAGTAAGAGCAGATATTAAAAACGCAATATCAAGAAAGCAGATAATAAAGATATCTTACTTAGATAAAAAAGGAACTGTCACAGAAAGAGAAATTTTCCCAATCAATGTTATCCAAGACGGAGAGATAAGAAAATTATCTGCTTATTGCACTTTGAGAAATTCTTCAAGAATATTTTTAGTCGAAAATATTTTAAATATAAAATTTACAGGAGATGTACCGGATTGGTTTCAAGATAGGCTAGAAATTTCACACTTAGATGAGAAGAGTCAAAATTTAAAAAATGAATTTAATTATGATCAAGACAATTTCGACGACTTCTTTTCAACCATCGGCGGTATGTTTAAGATTTTTGGAATTATTCTTTTATTAACTTTTATTGCTAGTTTTTTTTAAAAATATCTTTCTGTTAAATCATTTGCTAGTTTTTTAAATTTATTTCTTAGTTTTTTTGGTTCCAATATTTCAACATCTGCACCAAAACTTTTAAGCCATTGTTCAAATTGTAATGTATCTGTCATTCTCGCAGAAATTAATAGTCTTCCATCTGCCTGTCTTTTAATTTTTTGCGTACTATTTAGAGGAGTTTCCATCAAATGAGCAGCAGCAGTGAAGTCAAATAAGGCTTTGAAAAAATAAAGTTTTTTAGAATATTCAAAGCTTAAGTTATTGATATGAGTAAATTCATCTAAATCAAAATCTTCAGGTTCGCGGATTTTTTCATCAAGAATTTCTACTCTCTCAAAACGGTGAAGGGGTAAGTGTCTTGGATTATCTTTATCTTCATCCATCATACAAATTAGGTAATTAATGTTACCTTTCATGACCAATCCTAAAGGATGAATATGTCTTAGGCTTGATTGAGTATCTCCACGTTTTCGGTAAAGGGCTTTAATTTGAAGTCCTTCAAAGGTTGCTTTATAAAGAGCTTGTTCAGCCGATTTATTAAGAATTGGATTTTTAAAACGTAACATCTCAGGCAGCACTCTAACTCGATCGCGCCAACGGCTAATTAACCTAGGACTAGTATCCTTCAAGACACTGTTAGCTCGCTTGAAAAAATATCCGATCCTTTTAAAGCTTGCATTTGGCATTATGGGTTCTAAGTATTTTTCTGCTAGTGACAACGTCAAAGCTTCTATAGGGTCCATAGCAGGTGCTTGAATTCCCATACCTGTTTCAGCCCAAGACCAACCATAAGGCTTATCTCGATCGTCACAAATTAATGGAAAAACCCTTTCTAAAGAAACAAGATCACGCTGAATAGTTCTTTCATCAACTTCGTAGCCACGTTCACTAAGCTTTTCTTTTAGTTCTTTCGAATAAGTCTTAAGAGGAGCCCTTGGAATTAATTCCAACATGGAAATTTGTCTTAAAGTTGGATTACTCATACTCAGGTCCCTATTAACAGATTGGATTATACCATTTATAGCGACAAAATTTGTCGCAGTAAGACCATATAATTTTAGGCCTTTTTGAAACTATGATAAAAAAAATTGATAAAAAAACTTTAAAAGAATCTATGACCGACACTGCTATTGCCATGCCAATTGCTTGGGCTACTTCTTTCGGAACTTTAGCTTTGATGATGAATATGGGTATAAGCAATGCTTTTCTAATTTCCGCAATACAGACTTTGGTTTTGACTATTGTTTCGGTGGTAAGAAAATACTTTGTAAGATCGGCTTTTAAAAACTCTAAGAATATTTCAAATAACCAAACTTTAGCTCCTAGGTAAAATGTCAAAAAAAGCAGACAAAGACAAGGAAATAGAAATAAACAAGGATGGAAAAATAACTCAAGAGACTCTTGA
>TARA_B100001057_G_scaffold255009_1_pt1 | contig 11770 bp, 11 predicted proteins | sample TARA_B100001057 | Tara Oceans TARA_B100001057 (sample SAMEA2621839) | marine metagenome | biome: marine biome (ENVO:00000447); feature: surface water layer (ENVO:00002042); material: "saline water (ENVO:00002010), including plankton (ENVO:xxxxxxxx)" | depth 5 m | reverse complement strand
TCAATATACTCTAAATCGAAATCTACTCTTTTTTCAATTATTTTTAAATCAGTTCCACCTCTATTACCATTTACAGCTGATAAGCCAGTAATTCCAGGTTTTATAGATTTTCTTAACTCATATTTGTCAATATTTTGACTAAAGTAAACATCTTCTAGCTTATCATGAGGTCTTGGCCCAATAATTGACATATCACCTTTCAAAACATTAAAAAACTGAAGAAGTTCATCCAAATTAGTCTTTCTTATAAATCTCCCCCACTTTCCTAATATTTCATCAGAATCATTCTTCATAGATCTAAACTTGTAAATTTTGAAGATTTTGCCTTTAAATCCTACTCTTTCTGCTGAATAGATAATTGGAAATCCATCAACTAAAATAGTGATTAAGGAAATAGAAATTAATATTGGTAAAATAAGCAAGAGAATTAAAAAAGAAACTATTTTATCAAAAATTATTTTAATCATCAGATACAGCCCTTCCTTGTAATTTTTGCCAATCTTTTTCTTTTCTATCAACATTATTATTTCTATTAAAAGATGCTTTTAATATTATTGACTGCATTTTATTTTGCTCTATTTGATATATTAATGATGCCATATCTTTTGGAAAGCATGTCCCTCCATATCCTCTGTTACCATCTGGTCCAGGGACATTCCAATGAGAATTTCCTAATCGCCGATCTAAAGATGCAATTTTAATCATATTATTGTAGTCAATATTTAAATGACTACAAAAAGATTCTATTTCATTAGCATACGAGACTTTTGTAGCAAGAAAAGAATTAGTTACATACTTAACCATCTCTGCGGTTTGGCAATCAGTCTTAACTATTTCTGCATTTATAAAAGTTTCAGAATATAGCTTATATAATACATCTACATTATCTCCACCTAAAATAATCCTATCTTGATTCTTAAAATCTTCTAAATAGTTTGCTTCTGTTAGAAATTCTGGATTGAAACAAATTTTAATTTTATCATATTTATTAATAAATCTATTAGTTGTACCAATGGGAATCGTAGATTTAATTACTACCAACTTATTTGAATCTCTATTTGCAATACTATTTATATTTTTAATCACTGAATCAATAATCCTAAGATCAGTTGATCCATTTTTCCTCATAGGAGTAGGTAAGCAAATAAATATTATTTCAGATAAACTTACTAGTTGATCTAATGAACTGCATGAAGAATCAACGTTGATATCAAAGGTATTTAAATTATAGAATCTTTTGAAATAAGCTTCTATAGCTTTTCCTACATATCCAAGGCCAACAACTCCAATTTTTTCTTTTTTCATTTTATAATATATTTATAATATTTTTAAATTTTAATTATTCATTTTGTAATTTTATTTTAATTAAAGAATCCTCTAATGAAAAATTAGGTATTTCTTTTTTAGCGGACATTAACCCAGATCTCAAAGGTCTTTCAGCTACATAATTTTCAACTTTTTTCTTTAATTGATTTGTGCTGATTGGTTTAATATATTTTTTTTCAAGATTCCAAACTTCAGCTATCATATTTGCAAAATCAAATCTAGAACATAATTGGTCAGAACCTACATGAAAAAGTCCTGTTTCTTTTTGAATTAATAATAGTTTAATTATATGAGTGATATCAAAAGTAGATACAGGATTATTAATTTGATCCTCAACAACATAAATAGTTTTTTTAGCTAATAAAGATTGAACTATCCAGTTCAAAAAGCTTGCTTTACTATTTCCACCAAACAGAACATTAGTTCTAATAATTAAATAATTATTAAACAACTTTTTTACATTTTTTTCACCTAAGAATTTTGACTTACCATAAATACCCAATGGATTTGTTTTTGAATTTTCATTATAGGGACCATTTTGGCCATCAAAGACATAGTCAGTAGAAATCTGGACAAATAAACCTCTAAAAAATTCAGCAAAATGCTTTATAGAGTGTGCATTTATATTATAAGCTAAATCACTATTAATTTCACAAGCGTCTACATCGGTATAAGCAGCCGTATTAATAACAATATCAGGTTTATAATTAACTAAAACACTCTTGACACTATTTCTATCTGTAATATCTAAATCTTTTTTGGATAATGAAACTAGGTCATAAATATCTTTAAATTTTAACTCTATTTCCTTAGCTAGCTGGCCATTCCCACCAGTTAATAATATTCTTTTCACTATTAATCTATTAATGGAAGATACGCATCTTTTTTAGATAAAATTGGTTTATCTATTCCCCAATTAATACCAATCTTTTTATCACTCCAAAGGACTCCTTTATCATATATAGGATTATAAAGCTCAGTGCATTGGTATGTGATTTGTGCAAAATTAGATAATACTAAAAATCCATGTGCAAATCCTGGAGGAACATACAATTGCTTCCTATTTTCACTACTTAGCGTTACAGATACCCATTCACAAAAACTATTTGAATCTTTTCTAATATCAACAGCTACATCTAGAATTTTACCATCAATACATCTCACTAACTTGCCTTGCGCAAGAGGATCTTGATAGTGAAGTCCTCTTAAAGTATTTTTAATTGATTTACTATGGTTGGATTGTAGAAAGATTTCATTTATTCCGTTATCGGAAAATTTTTTTTTATTATAAAATTCAAAAAAATATCCTCTATTATCCTCAAATATTTCAGGTTCGATAATCTTTACATCTGTAATATTGGTATTAATAAATTTCATTTTAATAATTTTTGAAGATAATTTTTGTAATCACAATTAGGATATAGATCTATATATCTTTGGAAAATTTCTTCGTTAATAAAACCCATATGAAAAGCGATTTCTTCAATGCATGAAACTTTAACACCTTGTCTTTCTTCAATTGATTTAACATAGTTACTAGCATTTAATAAGCTTGATGGTGTTCCTGTATCAAACCAAGTAACTCCCCTACCCAATAATTGTACATCTAGTTTACCCTTTTCTAAATATACTCGATTAAGATCGGTAATTTCTAATTCGCCCCTATTTGAAGGTTTTAAATTTTTTACAAACTTTACTACGCTATTATCATAAAAATAAAGACCAGGAATAGCATAATTAGATTTTGGGTTCTTAGGCTTTTCCTCAATACTCTTAACCTTATAACTTTTATCAAATTCTACAACTCCATATCGCTCAGGATCACTAACTCTGTATCCAAAAACTAACCCTCCAGAGAGGTTTTTAATTTTTTCTCGAATGTCATCTAAATATCCACTACCGTGAAAAAGATTATCACCAAGGATTAAACAAACATTTTCTTTTTTAATAAAATTTTCTCCAATTAAAAAAGCTTCAGCAAGACCCTTTGGTTCGTATTGAATTTCATAAGTAAACTTCATTCCTAAACTCTCTCCATTTCCAAGAAGTCTTTTATATCTAGGGAGATCATATTCTGTAGAAATGATTAATATATCTTTAATGCCCAATAACATCAAAATGGATATTGGATAATATAACATTGGCTTATCATAAACTGGTATTAACTGCTTACTTGTAGCAGTAGTTAAAGGATACAATCTTGTTCCGCTACCACCAGCTAAAACAATCCCTTTCATTATTTTAAACCTATCCTAGTTTGATTATATTTTGAATGTAAATCTTCTATCCATTGAGAGTTATTTAAATACCAATTAATTGTTTTTTTAATACCTGATTTAAAATTTTCTTTTGGCTGCCATTTTAAATCTCTCTTTATTTTTGACGCATCAATGGCATATCTAAAATCATGTCCTGGCCTATCTTCTACATATTTGATTAGTTCAGAGTATTTTCTTTTATTTTCTCTAGGTCTCATTTCATCCATTATTGAACAAATAGTATGAACAATATCAAAGTTTGAAATTTCATTATCTCCACCAATATTATATGTTTCGCCAATATCACCTTTTAAAAGAGCTTCATAAATTGCATCACAATGATCATTTACATATAACCAATCCCTTATATTATCTCCTTTACCATAAATAGGTAATGATTTTTCATTTAAACAGTTAATAACCATTAAAGGAATGAGTTTCTCAGGAAATTGCCTTGGTCCATAATTATTAGAACAATTTGTAATGATTGTTGGAAGATTAAAAGTATGATGCCAAGCTCTGACAAAATGATCTGAAGCAGCCTTAGATGATGAGTAAGGACTACTTGGATCATAGGGAGTGTCTTCGGTGAAATAACCATTTAACCCTAAACTTCCGAATACTTCATCGGTAGATACATGCAAAAATCTAAATTTTTGATTATTTCCTTTTCTATAATAGTCAGTACTACACTGTAATAAATTGACAGTTCCAACTACATTTGTCTGAACAAACTCCATGGGATTTTCAATAGATCTATCTACATGTGATTCAGCAGCAAAATTTACAATACAATCTGGCTGAAAATCCTTAAAAGCATCACTTATTGTATCTTTAGAACAAATATCTGATTTCAAAAAGGTGTAATTGATATTTTGGTCAACGCTAGATAGGTTATTGATATTTCCAGCATATGTAATTTTGTCAATATTTAGAATTTTATTATCAGTATTATTTATTTGGTTTATAATGAAATTACTCCCAATAAATCCTAAACCACCAGTAACTATAATTTTCATTCTTGATAATAACTATTTTATAAGGAAAGAACTATAATAATTCTTAGCTAAAAAAATACTTTTGATTACTCATAAGTTTTTTAATTTTAAAAGGAAGAAAATTATGTCCATAAAAACCTAACTTGAAACCAATATATTTAGATAATATTTCAAAAAAAGCATAAAAGATAAGATTAGGATTTTTATCCAAAATTTCTTTAAAAAAAAGCTTTGTCAGCTTAGCACCTCTTTTATTGGCATGTCCAACTAAATTTTGAATGTAAGGCCTTTCCCCTCTAACAAGTCCGGTGTCAAAGTATCTACGAAAATTTTCTAGAAGAGTAAAACTATGTGAATGCTCAACTACTGCATCAGAAACATATGCAACTTTCTTTCCATTTAATAGTAATTTTGAGCAAGCAAAATAATCTTCACCAGTGAGAATATGTTCGAAACCTCCTATTTCATCCAAATGACAATTTAAATATGCACCAAAATTATCTGAACAAAAAAAGGTATAAACTCCATACTCTTTTATATCTTCAATTGATCTTATATTAGATGTCTTTGGATAATTAAAATAAACAGGAAATGATTCAAAAATACTTGATCCAACTCTAGGAACTTGCCTACCGTAAGAAATAGAAGCATTACTATCTTTAATTGGTGCTACAAGTGCATCTATTGAATCTTGATCTTTTATATATGCATCCTGAGTTAAAAAAACTACAATATCTTTATTAATAACTTTTCTTGCTCTCTCGCGAGTCAAGCCATGATTAAAATTATCTTCCATAAGAATAGCACAATTATATTTTTTGGCAATTTCAAGAGTTCTATCTGAAGAATATGAGTCTACTATTAAAACTTCATTTTGGTTTTGATCAATTAATTTAAGATTATTTTCAAGATCTTGTTCTGCATTCAAAGTAGGAATTATAATTCCTACAGATAATTTTTGATTATTTGACATGTATTAATTAAAGAAGACTGCTATTTGTAGACATCAGATGCAGATTCTATTTTTGAACGTTTTTCAATTAATTTTTCAACGTCTTTATCCCCTTTTTGATCATCTGTGGGAGCAAAAAGAGCTTTTCCTCTCTTGTCAACATCTTTTGGTGGATCAGTCAAATAATAAATTGCTAAACTTTTTCTAAATTCATTCTTTGGTGAATTAACAATATTGTAAAGTCCATGCCAGCTAGCCATTGTGGTATCAAAAAAAATTGCTCTATTATACATAGGGGGTACTATTTTTTCAATTTTTTTTGGTTTTTTACCGTTATCTTCAGAGCTCCATAGGCCTAATTCTCCACCCCAATCTTCTTTCCAATTCTTGTTCATATAAATAATTAAATTTATTTTTCTTTGAAGTGGAAGTTTTGGATGCATAGAATAGTCTAAATGTGGATTAAGCTTACCTCCATTATTCAACATATGCCATCCTCCGCCGTTTAGTCCATTATCAGCATAAAGGGGCGATATGCCTGAAACGTCCGATAAATAATTGACAAAATCTGGTGAGTTTAAATCGTTGAAAAGATTGTATGTATTTGGTGGAAAAATATTCCACAGATTAGAAACTTTTTTAATTTCAATAGGGTTGTCATATTGGTGCCAGATAGGATCATCAAAATCAGGAAAATCTTCTGATAAAGTGTTTGCCATTTCATCCGTAAAGAAATTATCAACAACACAATGATCAAATGGGAATGAGCCCTTATAACTTTTAAAAGCTTTTTTAATACTTTTTTTATTTATATAGTCATACATCTTTTATTTTACTTTTAAATAAAACATATTCCAAGGCTAATTAAAGTATTTTGAAAATTTTAATCAGTTTTTATAACAATAAAAAAAACTATAAGTCACTTAAATTCAAAATTTTATCTACAAGATCATCATAAGAATTGATTAATGGCTTTTCATTTTTATATGATGCCTCATAAAAGATATCATCACCTTCAATAATTTTTTTAAATATATCTGCTAAATATTTATAGTTATCAGGGTCTACAAAGTGTACTTTATTATAATCACCAACTGTCTCATGTGCATATGGTAGGTCTGCTACTATTATAGGTAAATTGTTTTCTTGGTATTCGTTTATCGGCAGTCCCCATGTTTCAAGTTTTGATGGGAAAATACCAATTGTTGAATTTTTAAGCCTTTTTTGGACCTCTCTATATGGTAAAATCCCAGAAAATTCAACATTGTTAATATGACCATAATTTTTAACCAAATATTTTGCAAACTTATTAGAAGATTCATCCAATGTCAATGTGCATGAAATCCTATTTTGATAATGTGGGTAATTATCATTAAAGTAATTTATTGCATTTAAAATTAATTCAAAATTTTTAAAAACTCTTGGTAGGGATGGATAGATAAAATTTAAATTTTTGATATCAGTATCCTTTGCAAAATATCTAGTTGAAGTTTTAGGTCTAGCTACAATAATATTTTTAATATTAAAGTGTGATTTAAACTCTTTAGCAATCCATTCCTGCTGAACAATAACTGCTTTATTTGATGATATATTAATTGCATATAAATATTTATATAAATAATTCCATACAAAAAACTTCCAATCATAAAGTATATACCAAAAACGTTTTTCAGCAAACATTGATGGATTATGGCAGTATACAAAAGAATTTTTGCAATTAGTAAATGCTGAAGTATCCTGCATATTAATCCATACATCTGCATCAATTTCTTTGGCAATTTTTGATAACTGAAAATATTCAAATTTGACTCGAGATAGCCAACTTTTTTTTATATCAGGGAACTCAATAAATTTTATTTTTTCTTTTTTTTGTAAATCAAATAAATCTGAGTTATTAACTAAACAAATTAATTCTACATCTTTTAAAAGAAAGGCTTGAATCATTTGAATAAATACTTTGAGCTGTCCAGCCTCATTAATATTGACACCCGATAGAACCACTTTTGTTTTTTTTTGATTATTGATCATATTTAAATGCTTTTATAATATTGAAGTATGGTAGTGGATTAATTTTAATATATTTTAAAACAAAAAGATAAAAAATTACGTGTACTAGATTAAAAACTATAACATAGTTGATAACCATACCACGATAGCCATAAACTGAAGTCAAATATGATCCTAAAAACACTGATATGAATAAAAAGAATAAATTTATTAAGACATTAACTTTTTCATATTTTATAATCAGTAAAATTGATGCGCATGGACCTAGTAAAATATTTCCAGTAAATGCAAGTAATGCCAAACGCAAATTACCTTTTGCGGAAGTAAAAAATTCTCCAAACGTAAAACCAATAATTTGTTCGGCAAATAAGTATATCAAAAGTATACTGCTTAATCCAGCTATAAACATAAAGGTGCTAATTCTCCTAACGTAAGATTCAAGTGCAGATAAATCATTTTTTAAGTGTAAATGAGCTATTTTTTTGGGGATCAATGATTCAAAAATAGCAATGGGAGCCATGACAAGAGCAATGATTTTTATAATTGAAGCATACAATGCTAAGTCATTTTTACCAGCAAAATAACTTACTACCCAAATGTCATGATCAAAACGTAACATAATCAGAAGAGAAGAAAGCATTAAATAGAAAGATGTTTTATAGAAAGAAAAGAAATTTTTTGATTTTGCTTTTACTATTTTATAAAAATTTTCTTTAAAATGTTCTTTATTAGATTGAAGTGCAAAAAATGTAATTAATACAAAAGAGCAAGCTAAAGCAATGGCATAAAAGATATTATCTAATATTAAATAATCATTGTAATACAAAATAAATAAATTTGACAAAAAGAATATCCAGAATAAAATTCCACCGTGGCTTCTTATACTGTTAAATAAAACAAATCCACTAAAATTATCATTTGCTCGATAAAGGTCAGCAACTACTCTCATTACTGATGATAAGAAAATAATTAAAAAAAGAGTTATCAATAAAGTCAGTTGATTTTTGTAGAAAACACCTATAATAAAAAATAAAATTAGCATTAATATAAAATTAAGTAACAGGATATTTAAAATATTTCTAACATGCGTTTGCCAGTTAATAGAATTTTCTAGCATTTTTGATGAACTAATATCTTGACCAAAAGTGAATAAGATTACTGAACTAGGGATAATACTCATCAAAAGGGAAAATTGAGCAAAATCATTAACGCTCAAATTTCTAGCAATAATCATATTAATAGAAAAAACACCAATGAAACTACTTAGTTTTCCTAAAAACGACCATATGTAATCTGTTGATTGATTTACCATAATTTACTTTATTAAATACTAGAGTTTTAGCTTTAATAACTGTAATACTTCTTTGAATTATAATGCTTTATTTTTAAGAATAAAATATTAATTTAATGTTGTTTATCGGGGGCCCATAGCTCAATTGGTTAGAGCAACGGACTCATAATCCGCAGGTTCGGGGTTCAAGTCCCTGTGGGCCCACAAATGAGTAGTCATTCATATATATTGAATCAAAAAAATGAAGATATTTTTATTAATATCAACGGAGAATTGTTTCATAGAAGCAAAGCAAAAATTTCTGTTTTCGATAGTGGATTTTTATTAGGAGATGGTATTTGGGAGGGTATCAGACTTCATCAATCACAGCTAGTATTTATTGAAGATCATTTAAATAGATTGTTTGCAAGTGCAAAAGGTATTTCATTAAATATCCCTTATTCAAAACAAGAAATAATTGATCAAATAAATACAGTGCTAGACAAAAACAAGATGGATAATAATATACATATTCGTTTAGTTATATCTAGAGGTGATAAGATTACACCGTACCAGAATCCTAATGCGAATGTAGGTCCAATTAATCTGGTGATTATTCCAGAATATAAAGAAACCGATCCAAAGACATACATAAAAGGCGTACACATTGGAAGAGTCCCTAATATTAGGCCTAACGAAAGCATATTGAGCCCTACCTATAATACTTTAAGTAAGTTGAATTGTATTTTAGCAAGTATAGAAGCAAATAAGCTTGGATATGACGAGGGAATTATGAACGATATGAACGGTAATATTAGTACATGTAACTCCACTAATTTATTTTTTATTAAGAGTAATAGAGTTTTGACTTCTACTGGAGAATATTGTTTAAATGGAATTACAAGAAGAAAAGCTATTTTAGTATGTAATCAAAATAATATTCCATGCTCTGAAACTAACTTTACATTCGAAGATATTAAGAACTGTAATGAAGCTTTTGTAACAGGTACATTTGCAGGTATTATTCCCGTATCACAATTAGAAGGCAGAAAACTCAAATCAACTAATACTAACTCTTTAGTAAATAAAATTAGAATGTTATACAATCAAGAAATTCAAGACTATATAGGTTAGTATGAGGATTGCTTGTTGGTCAGGTCCAAGAAATATATCTACCGCATTAATGAGATCTTGGTCATCTAGAAATGATTCATTTATTTCAGATGAGCCCTTTTATGCTTACTACCTTAGAGAGCAGCAATTAAAACATCCAATGTATAAAGAAATTATTGGATATTATCCTAATACATATGATGATGTTGTTAAAAATCTCATATCAACGATACCAAACAATAAAGAACATTGGTATCAGAAGCACATGGCTCACCACTTAAATGATTTCAACGATATAGATTGGATTAAAAATTTTGAAAATTGTATTTTAATTCGCCATCCTAAGGATGTAATTAACTCATATATTAAAAAAAATACTCTCACTTATGTTGATGAGCTTGGATATCCTCAGCAAAACAAGATTATTAAATATTTAGAAAGTATTGGTAAAAAATTCATTGTAATTGATTCAAAAATTTTGCTGAACAATCCTGAAAAAATATTATCTCGATGGTGCAACAGTATTAATTTAGAATTTGATAATTCTATGTTAAAATGGAATAAGGGTAAACACCCTCAAGATGGTATTTGGTGGAAGCATTGGTATGATAATGTTATCAACACAACTCATTTCCAGCAATTTTCATCTAACAAAATAAGGCTAGACAAAAAATATCAATCTATTTATGATGAAGCATTAGATTATTATAACAATTTGTATTATTTTGTGGAACAATGAATTTATTACTAAAGCTCTGGAATCAACCGAATTGGGTAAAATGGATAGTTTACTTTGCTATTGCCTACCTACTCTATGCAATAAAAGAAGCATTTGCTATTGTTCTTTGGTTTTTGTTTTGCATTCTTTTGTACTTTATTATTTTTGCTAAAAACATGTTTAAATCCACCACCTATTATGAAAAAAAAATATAGTATACTAATAATCTGTGCTTTTTTAATTGCTTGCAATAGTGGTAGTATAAATGCAAGACCTCACGGATCTCAAACTGACACTCCTGAATTAACGCGTAATAATTACTTAATGGGATTTTTGAATGAATATCGAAGCTCGTATGACGTAACATACTATGATATTAACATTGATTTTGATATTCAAAAAAAATCAATTGATGGATTTGTAACTATTAAGGCAAAAAGCCTTGTTGATATTGATACTCTTCAAGTTGATCTTGCTAAAAATTTAAGTATTACAAAAATTATTCATGAAGATAGCTTTGTTGAATACAGTAGAGAAGAAGATGCTGTTATGGTTATGTTCGACCAAACTATTAATAAATATGAATTATTTGATTTTACAGTTCATTACACTGGACAGCCTCAAGGTGCTAATAATCCACCTTGGTCAGGCGGGTTCACATGGTCTAAAGATAAGAATGATAGAGATTGGGTAGCAGTTTCTTGCGAAGGTGAAGGTGCAAGAATTTGGTGGCCTAATAAAGACCATATTACAGAAGAACCTGATAGTGTTAGAATGGCTTTTACTGTACCATCAAACTTAGTAAGCGTTGGTAATGGTCAATTAAGAAGCGTTTCAGAGAAAGAAGATAATAAAACTACATATGAGTGGTTTGTTAACAATCCAATTAACAACTATAATATTTCTGTTCAAATCGGAAACTATGTTTCTTTTCAAGATACACTTATTAAGGATAATAAAGTCCATTATATGGATCACTATGTTTTAGATTATAATGAAGAAGTGGGGAAAAATTATTTCTTACAGGCAAAAGAAGTTATCCGTTTCTATGAAAAATATTTTGGAGAATATCAATGGTGGGATGATGGATATAAGCTTATTGAAGTACCTTATTTAGGAATGGAACAT
>TARA_B100001057_G_scaffold143193_1_pt1 | contig 11771 bp, 12 predicted proteins | sample TARA_B100001057 | Tara Oceans TARA_B100001057 (sample SAMEA2621839) | marine metagenome | biome: marine biome (ENVO:00000447); feature: surface water layer (ENVO:00002042); material: "saline water (ENVO:00002010), including plankton (ENVO:xxxxxxxx)" | depth 5 m | reverse complement strand
AAGTTTAACTATTAATTGTTTTTTGTTCATTTTAGCTCCGGTTTTATAGGTTATTTTCTATCTTTCAAAAAAAGCCCATAAAATCAATCTTTTTTTTAGTATGTTTGAAAATTATACCTACAATATATTGTATAAAGTTAAATAAGGCTTGATTTTACAGGTTTTTTTAATTTTTTATTATATAACTTATCTAAATAAACCAAGGTCTTTAAGGTCATTAAAGGTTGTAAAAAACATCAAAGATATCAATAAAAACAAGCCGATTCGAAAAAAACCTTCTTGCGTTTTTTGAGATAACGGACGACCTAAAACTTTTTCAAATGCATAAAACATTAAGTGCCCACCGTCTAGCATTGGTATAGGAAATAAATTAACTAGACCAAGGCTAATTGAAATATAGGCCATCATACTAATAAAAGCTAAAATCCCAATATCAGCAACCTGTCCTGATATTTTTGCAATTCTGATTGGACCACCCAATTGTGAAGTATCAGCTTTTCCAATAATCATTCCACCTAAGTACTTTAAAGAGGAAGTGCTCACATAATATACTTCATTAAAGGCATGCAATATTGACTGGGCTGGACCTAGTTTTACATGGTTTATTTTGTCATTATAGGCTCCAAGTTTAATTCCAACTATTCTTTTATTTACTCTATTTCCTAAATTATCTTCCCCCTCAACAAGATCAGGTTTGATTTTTAATATTATTTCATCATAAGAACGTTTAACTTTAAAATCAATAATGTCATCTGTGGACATCATTATATATTTAGAAACATCCATGATGCTTTGAACCTTATTGTTATCAATTTCTAAAATAATATCACCATCTTTAAGACCTCCAACCATTGCGGGACTATCTTTTTGAACTTCGTTTATAACAGCTGGAGTAAAATCTTTTCCAACAAATGTATAAATTGAAAAAAAAATTAAAAAAGCTAATAAGAAATTAGCTAAAGGACCTCCAAAAACTATTAATGCTCTTTGATATAAAGGTTTTAATGTAAATAACTTTTTTTGATCTTCTTCATTGTATTTTTTTAAAATTTCTTCATGATCAGATTGGGAATATACATTTCGATCTCCAAAAAATTTTACATAACCTCCTAATGGTATCCAGCATATTTTCCATCGGGTTCCAGATTTATCATTCCAACCAAATATTTCCTTACCAAAGCCTATTGAAAAATCGGTAACTCCTACACCATATTTTTTAGCAAAATAATAATGTCCATACTCATGAATGAACACAACTATCAAAATTAAAACTATGAAAGGTATGATATAGCTCAACATAAAATATAATATTATTTAGTATTATTTTATTTTAAAATCACTCTTTTTAATTGAGGCAAAACCACCCTCTATATGAGATACTTTCTTAAACCCCATATCTTGAAGTGATTTAGCAGCTAGTGCTGATCTTGCACCTGCGGCACAAAATAATACCATTTCTTTATCTAAATCTAATTTTCCCTCTTTAAAGTATTGGCTATCTGGATCTATCCAAAATTCTAACATTCCTCTAGGGATATGAAGTGAATTTTCAACTTTGCCTTCTCTTTCAAGTTCTCTAATATCTCTGATATCAATTAGATTACATTTATTTTGTTTTACTAAATCAAATGCTTCTTTTGAGCTTATAGTTTTAACAACTGAATTAGCTTCTTGAACTAATAATTGAGCTGATTTTATAGTCATAATGATAATTTATATTAAAAAAATTCACAATTAAAGTTGAATTATAACATTTATAATCTACCACTATACTTGTGAAATTTATAAAATTTATAATTATTTTATTTATTAATCTATCATTTTTCAGCTCATATGCTGATGAAAATAATACAAAAAATTTAAACTTGTTTATGGGAGACTGGATTATTAATTGCTCATCAAATTCTAATAAAAATGAAAAAAGTTGTGCCCTTGAACGTAGTTTGTTTGTAGACCAAGAAAAGAAAAACAAACTTATTACGATTTCTATGCTGACTAAATCCCCCTCTTCAGATGTTAGGTTTGTTTTAATAAGTCCTCTTGGAACTTTAGTTCAATCAGGTGTAAAAATTGGCTTTGACGGTGAATTTGTTAGTAAAAATCCTTATGGTTTTAACATATGCCAAAACTACGGTTGTATTACATCAATGATGGTAAAAAAAGAAACTTTAGAACGATTTAAAAAATCGAATAACTTAAACTTAGAATATATTGGATCAAAAGGTCAGAAGATCGAAATAAAATTTAGTTTAGATGGTTTTAAGAAAGAATTTAAAAAAATTACAAATAATTAACTACTTTATCAAGTTTAATAAGTGTTCTTGCTATTATTATAAAAATATATAAGCATCCAGTTTAATCACACATAATTTATATCTATCTCAACATGACAAAATTTTCAGATTTGCATATAGAAAATAAACTTAAAAAATCCATCGAACTTGCAGAATTTAAAATACCAACTCCTATTCAGAGTCAATCTATTCCAATTAGCTTAGCTGGTAGAGATATTCTTGGTACTGCACAAACTGGAACTGGTAAAACTTTAGCATTTACGATTCCAATGATTAATAAACTTATAAAAGATAAACGTGCAATGGCATTAATTGTATGTCCAACTCGTGAACTTGCATCCCAAGTTATGGCAACTGTTTTAAAATTAAATATTAGAGAAATTGGGATTGCTAACGCTCTTTTGATTGGTGGAGAAAGTATGCAAAAACAACTTAGAAAACTAAATAAACATGCAAGAATAATTATTGGAACGCCAGGCAGAATCAATGATCATTTAGAGAGAAAAAGTTTAAATCTCTCAAAAGTTAATTACTTAGTTTTGGATGAAACTGATCGAATGCTTGATATGGGATTTACCCCACAAATTGAAAAAATTTTGAAATTTGTTCCACAAAATCATCAAACATTATTATTTTCTGCTACTCTACCTGAGAACATTCTAAAAATTTCTCAAAAATATTTAAATAATCCTGAAAGAATTTCAGTTGGCTCTTTATCAACCCCAATTGAAAAAATTAAACAAGAAACTTTCCAAATCACTCAAGATAAGAAATATCATGAGTTAATTAATCAATTAGTTGAAAGAAATGGCTCTATTTTAGTTTTTGTGAAAACAAAACATGGGGCTGATAAAATTGTAAAAAGATTAAAGTATGATGGTCATAAAGCAGATGCCATTCATGGAAATTTAAGACAAAGTAAAAGAGATCGAGTAATAGCTAGATTTAGAAATGGTAATAGTAGAATATTAATTGCAACCGATGTTGCTGCTCGAGGATTAGATATTCCTCTTATCCAACATGTAATAAATTATGATTTACCTCAAGTTCCTGAGGATTATATTCATAGAGTTGGAAGAACTGGTAGAGCTGGTAAAGAGGGATCTGCATTAACATTTTTAACTTCAAACGATAGAGTAATGTGGAATTCAATTAGTAGATTAATTGATCCAAATTTTCAACCTTCCCCAAAAAAAAATAAAAAAAAATTAAAAAGAGGAAAAATAGATAACAAACAATTTAAAAATAAAAAAAATTTTAAGAAAAATCAAAAAAGAGTTTTTGAAGAAAAAAAAATATTTTTTAGAAATAAAAGAAATAAAAAAAAATCTAAATATAAAGACAAAAAATCCATTATTTATACGAATAACCCTAAATATTTTGAAAAAAAATCTGATAATAACAATCCAAACAATGATAACAAAAAAATTAATTTTAAAGGAAAGAAAAAATTCAAAAATAGAAAAAGACCAAAAAATTTCAAATTTAAAAAATTTAGAAGAAATTAATCACTAAATATGGTTGCTTAAATAATCCTAATATTTTTCTTTTTTTCTTAAATAAATCGAACCAAAAATTTTTTTAAATTTAATTCTATTAGTATTAAATTCATCTTTATATCCGATACGTCTTTGAAATAATGTAGTTTGTCCAGTTTCACCATTTTTTGGATCAATTTCCTCCAAAGGTCTTCCATTAGTATAATAATATAGGGCTAATGATTTTCTTGAAACATTATCAGGACACATGAGAGGTTCGGGATGACCATGAAAACTAAAATCAGTAGTTCTAAAAATAACCATCTTATTAAATAAAGGTGATACCTTAGCACCACATGATCTCATCTCTTTATCCCACAACTCTAAACATCCACCCCAATCTTCTTTCCAGTTTTTGTTTAAATATAATAATAAATTCAATCTTCGATTTAATTTCAACTGGGGATGCACATTAAAATCTGAATGGATTTTCAAATAACCACCTTTTCTAATTTCATGCAAACCTCCTCCAAATAAATAAGGATCTGGTATTAATTTTTCTTTTATGCCAGTGAGATTTTGTAAAAACTTTAAAAAAGGATATGAGTTTAAATATTCTATAAGTAAATTAATTTTATTTGGGATTTTTTCAGGTGAATTAATAGCTAGCTTTACTTCTGTTTTATTTTTAAAATTATGATCATAATTTGCTTCACTCATACTTGGAAAAGAACCTAATATGTCATTAAGGTATTCTTCACTAAAAAAATTATCAAATTCAATATATGGAAAAGGCTTGGCATTCAAAAAAGTTTGATTATATTCTGTAGAAATATTATCTAAGTCTTTAAATTTTGATGCTAAAATATTAATCATATATTTTTGGGTTCATTTTTTTAAATAAAAATAATTTTTATTCATAATAATATTTTTTATTTCAAGAGTTTCCATAATTTTTTTGAGTTTTGATGGTCTGGTAAACATAATTCTATTATATTTTTTAAACTTCCTCTCACTTTTCTACAACTATGCTTAATAATATCACCTTTTTCATTAAAAAAAATTGGATTAAGAGTTTTTAAATCAACAACATTATTTGCCCATTTAGAACCAATCCCTGAACAAATAAAAGTATTACCCTTATATAGAGTTTTGCTAAAAGTAAATTGGTTTTGAAAAGCTCCACAATCTCCTGCTAAATATACGTTATTATTTCCAAAATTAATTTTTTCAATCTCTGTCTTTTCTAAAATTATTGATGAATACATGCTATTCACTAACGGCAAGTCTAAAGAAAAAATAGATCTAATTTTTAATTCTATTTTTTCTATAAGATTTTTCTTCGAATTGTTCCTTGGAGTATCTGAAAACAATCTTAAAAACCATAAATAATGTTGAATTATGAAGGTATCATTTTTATTTTCCAAAACTTGAAAATCAAATTTCATATCATCGTTCATGTCTAGATTAAAAAAATTTTTTCCATAAATATTTTTATTTTTCCAGAAAGATATTTTTGAATATAGATCTTTATCGTGATTTCCTCTCACAGCAAGATAAGTAATATCTTTAAAAAATTGATTAAAAAGATCAAAATCTTTAGAATTTTCAGTCATATCTCCTCCAAAGACAAGTAATTTTGCTGGTTTTGTCTCTAAAAAATTAATAAAAGATTTGTCGGGTATTTCTTTATTTCCATGATGCCCGTATGCATGACCTATAAAAAAGATGTTTTTTTCTGATGCGTATGATTGATTATTAATTAAGATTAAAAAAATTAAAAGATTTCTAATAAAAGAAGAATTCATGTAATATAACTATCAAATAATGGATGACAATTTAATATCATTTTTCACCTTACTATCCTGTGGCTTTTTATATAGATTGGCCTTGCAAATCTCAGGTCATGAATGGGTAAAAACTTATAATCAAACATTCACCTTTGTAATTCTTCCATTTATTACTTTTGTAATAACGAATGTAATTGCTGGAAATATAGCTTTGTCCCTAGGAATGATTGGGGCATTATCAATCGTTAGATTTAGGCATCCAGTAAAAAGTGCGCTCGAGCTAGTGATGTATTTTAACCTAATTACAGTTGGTATAGCTACAAGTGTAAAATATCAATATGGTATTGGTTTAATTCTAGCTACGTTCATTTTAATCATATTATTAAAAGTAATTGAAATTATTTTTAAGAAATTTGATATGAATATATTTTCTTCATCATTTAGTGATGGAAATGAATTAAATATATTAGAGCTAAAATCTACAAATAGAAATTTAGATTTAGAAAATAATATTAATTTAAAAAGTTTTAATTTTGATAATGACTCAAAAGAATACTACTATAGATTTGCTTTTGAAAATTCAAAAGATTTAAAAAATTTTAAAAATAAAATAAATAATGACAAAAATATTTCTATTAGTAACTTTGAAATTATTTAAACACAAAACTTTTATATTATTTTTTTTAATTATTTTTACAGTTTCCTCGTATTCAGAAAATGCCAGTAACTGTTTCACTTATAAATTAAATAATCCTAATAATGATGAGTATATTTTACCACATAAAATATCAATCAAGATAAATAATAATAAAAAATTTATGGTTAATAATTTAAAAATTTTAACTAGTGATAAGATAATAAAAAAAAAATTTAAGAAAAGGTTCTCTGGTCAAGTAAAGGTTTTTTATAAAAATAGAATATGCAATTTTAAAGCAAGAATTAGAATTCATGGTGATTTTAAAGATCATCTAAAGATGGTAAAAGGAAATATTAATCAAAGTTTAGATATTCATTTAAAAGAAGGAAACATTAATGGAATTACAAAATTTAAACTATTATTGCCTATTACTAGAAATAATCCTGATGAAGAAATTATCATAACCGAAATTTTTAGATCTCTCAATATTTTAGCCCCAAAAACTTTTTTTATTAATGTAGATAATCAATCAAATAATTATCTGGCATTATTTCAAGAAAAAATTGAAAAAGAATTTTTAGAATTCAATAATAGAAAAGAGTCGGTAATATTAGAAGGTGATGAAAGATATTTATTTGATAATCCTGAAAAGAATATTGATTGGGAGAGTAAACTAATTAGTCTTGCTAAAATTTCTAATGATGAACTTTTAAAAAAATCAAAATTCTATAAAGAAATACTTTTAAATTCTTTATCAAATTTAAATAAATTTTATTTAAATGAAAAAAATTACAAAGAAAATTATGGAATTTTTTATTATGAACATACTAAATTAAATGACGAACCCCTCTTACGATCAAATTTTAATGATTTTAAGAAAAAATTTGCAATATTTAATAGTTTAATATTTGCAACTAATTCACAGCATGCATTAAATTTACATAACCGAAAATTTTATTGGAACAAAGAGTATCAAACATTTGAACCTATTTATTATGATGGAAACATAAATATTAATCAAAACATCAATGAGGCTGAATTACCAAAAAATGAATATTTTTTTAAGAATATTTTGCTTACTATTAGTCTATTAGAGAATTTGGACCAAGAAATCCTTACAAAAAAAATATTAAAAAATTTAAATGTAATAAAAAAAAATCAAGAAAAAGTTACTAAAAAAATTAATCAAATTAAAGTAAATCTTGATAAAATTAATAATCTATATGCAAAGAAGAGCAAAGACAATCAACCTTTGCAATCAAAATATCATTCTAAAAATTTAAAAGATTATTTTTTAAGAATAGATAATAAAAATGTGCATGCAATATTTTTTGATAATAGTAATAAAAATTTTTATAAATGTAAAATTACGAAATGTAAATTAGTACAATTGTCTGATGATGAAATTAGACAATTAATAAATGGAAATTTAAAAAAGGAAAATATTCATTTCCAATTCATTGGCATAAATAATATTAAAAATTTTGAACTTTCACTAAGTGATATGTCTGTAGATAAAAATCTAAAAGTTATTGATTTTCAAAATTCAAAAATAATATTTAATAAAAATGAGTACTTAATTGAAGAACTTAAAAAAGATCTAATAAATATTACTCAAATTATTCCCAATTCAAGATTAATAATAACAGGTGGTACGTTAGAGAATTTAAAGATTGTTGGAAATTTTATCTCAAAAGACAAAAATGTTAACAATAAAACATTTGGTATAAGAGGCTTAACCGGTTGTTTAAATTTAATTGATTTAGAGCTCAACAATGTTGATATTGAAATTTTAAATGGAAATTGTGAAGATGCTATTAATATTATAAGAAGTAAAGGAAAAGTTAATTCACTTTCAGTAATAAACTCATCTAATGATGCAATTGATTTTGACTTTTCAAATATCAAAATTTCAAAACTAAAAATTTTATCTGCTGGAAATGATTGTGCCGATCTTTCCTATGGAAAATATGACTTTGATGATGTGAATATTTCTGAATGTGGAGATAAAGCTGTGTCTGTTGGAGAAAAGTCTCAACTAAAAATTCAAGATTTAATTATATCAAACTCATATATTGGAATAGCTTCAAAAGATAGTTCATACGTTCAATTGGAAAATGGAAATTTCAGTGATTTAGAAATATGTCTTTCCGCATATAGAAAAAAGCAAGAATTCATGGGTGCATTAATTGATGCTAATAAATTTAATTGCATTAATTCTGCTAAAAAAATTTATAAAGATGATTTTTCAAATATAAGATTTTTTAACTAAAAAAAATGAGTTTTAGAAAAGAAATAAAATTAATTCTCAATCCACGGAATTCATTTGATTTTAAAAAAATGATTCTCAAAAAAGGAGCAAAGATAATTTATCCTAAGAGAAAAGTGTCAAGTCTATACTTAGACAATTCGGCAAGGCAATGTCACAAAGATTCTCTAGAGGGATCTTTACCAAGAAAAAAAATAAGAATTCGATCGTATCCTGATGGGGAAAAAAAAGAATATTTATTTGAAAAAAAAATATCTTCACCCGAAGGAAGATTTAAAAGTTCTAAAAGAGTTACTTCAAATTTTTGTAACAGAATTATCAGGAATGGTTATTTTGATAAAATATATGGTCTCCTTCTACCTCTGATTTATGTAGATTATTCTCGTGAATATTACAAGTTAGATAACTTTAGAATTACAATTGATCAAGATATTCATTATTCTGTTTTCAATAAATCAAAAGTTAGAAAAGATACAAAATCTGTTGTTGAGTTAAAGTTTTCAAAAAATAATGACGAAGATTCTATAATAAACTCATTTCCTAATAAACTTACAAGATTTTCAAAATATTCAAACGGTATAGAATTATTAAAATTGTAATATTTTAAGTTGAAAAAAAAACACAATGTAAATAACTATTTTAGTAAAGTAACTTAAAGATATGTTTAATTAGAAGATTTTTGAATAAGAGAAGCCACATTATTACTAGGTTTATTTACATCTTTAGATACTTTGTGAAATAAAAGATTGGGCTTTTTACATTCTTTTAAAAAACCTGATCCTGATATTTCTAAATTTAAGTATCGATTTACATCAGTTTGATTGAGTATCACAGGTTGCCGGTGATGAATATCTTTTATATTTTCAGTTGCCTCTTCTGTAATCAAACAAAATTGATCACTTTCATAAATACCTGCAAAAAAAATAGGTTTTTTATCAACTCTTGAAAAATAATGTGGAATTTTTTCTTTTTCTTTTCTCTTCCATTCATAAAATCCATCTGCAACCGCAACACATCTGAAATTTTTAATTAATTTTTTAAATGATATCTTTTCATCTATTGTTTCTAGTCTTGCATTAATTAATGCTTTAAAATCTTTATTTTTTGCCCAATTAGGAACCAACCCCCACTTTAAATTTTCTAAAGTATTACCATTTTTATATTTCTTTATTACCGGCAGTTTTTGATAGGGATGAGCGTTATAATTTTCAAGATCTCCTACTTGTATTGCTGATTTAATGATTTTTTGAGTTTTTGAAACTGGATTGGTGACTACATATCTTCCACACATTTTATTGATCTAACTTTATGAAGTCCAACCAATTTCGCACTTCACACGTTCTATTTTTAAAGTTTAATTTTTTTTCTTCGTCTTTAATATAATTTAAATGATTTTGAAATTCATCTTCATCTTTAAAGTGACCATTTTTCAAAATACGTTCTTTTCTTCCATTTGATAAATTTATCATTTGCCAATACTCATAATCAGGATGGTATTGTAATCCCCAAATTTCAGATTTTCCTGAGGTAAAATATAATCCCATTACTTTATTGACTTTATCACTTGATAATAAAGTAGCACCATTTGGTATTTCACATACTTCGTCATAATTAAATGCTGGTGAGGTAAATTTTAATTCTTTATTTTTATAAATTAAATTTTTTTTTCCTTCATCATTAATTTCTATATCTTTTGCTATACCAACATGAGCTCCATTTTTCCCTGGTGCTACTTTTCCTCCTGCTGCAACAGAACAGACTTGCAATCCCCAACAAATAGCTAAAATTTTATTTTCATGTTGAAAACAATTTAATGCAAAATTTATATGCTTTTTTATTTCATCAGTCATATCATTTAGCCTCATAGCTCCACCTGTAAAAATAATTCCATGATAGTCTTTAATATTTTCTAAAGCAGATTTTGTATCTTCATCTCTTGCGGGGTTTATAATTTTAATCAATGAATTTGGTTCTAATTTCAAAATTAGATTTTTAAGATTATCAGAACAAGATGCTTTTGCGGCTTTAACAAAAAACTCATTATTTTTAGGATCATTTCCTTCAACAATGAGAATATTCAAATTAGGCATTAAAAAAGGGTACCAGACATACTATGTTGATACATAACTTTCATATCAGCTTCAGTAAGTTTTTTTGGGTTACCTCCTGTAGAAGGATCTTCTAAAGCCATTTTAGATAATCGATCTATTTTCAAATCTTTTTCATCTATAACTTCAGACAATTTATGAGGCATATTTAGTTTTTTTCTTAAATCTAAAACCCAATTTACAAATCCATTAAAAGATTTATCTTTTAATTCTAAATAATCACACAGCTTTATTATTTTTTTCTCAATTACATCTTTATTGAATGTTAGAACATAAGGCATAAAGATTGCATTTGATAGGCCATGATGAATATTATTTAATGCATTGACTGGATGACTTAATGAATGAATTGCCCCAAGTCCTTTTTGAAAAGCTGTAGATCCCATACTGGCTGCCGTTAACATATTCATCCTTGCCTCTATATTTGAACCATTGTTAACTGCTTCAACAAGCCATTTATTAATTAATTTAATCCCCTCTAAGGCGATACCATCAGCCATTGGATGGTAGCCGGGAGCACAATAAGCTTCCAAGTTATGAGCTAATGCATCCATCCCTGTTGCAGCTGTTATTTTCGGGGGTAAACCCACTGTTAAAATAGGATCTAGAATTACAATTGAGGGTAAAAATTTTGGATGAAAAATAATATTTTTAACACCGGTTTCTTCATTTAAAATTACAGAAGCTCTTCCAGTTTCAGAACCTGTCCCAGCAGTAGTCGGTACTGCAATAATTGGTGCAATTTTATTTGAATTAGCTTTAGTCCAGTTGTCTCCTACATCTTCGAAATCCCAAATGGGTAAAGTTTGGCCAGACATAAAAGCAATTGCTTTCCCAACATCAAGACCGCTACCGCCGCCAAATGCTATCACTCCATTACAATTGCTTTTATGATAATCTTCAACTCCCTCATTTACATTAGATCCGGTTGGGTTACCAACAACGTTTGAATATAATTCTACTCTAATATTATTGTCTCTTAGAATTGAAAGAGTTTTTTTAACAATTTCCGTTTTTGCGAGACCATTATCTGTAACTAATAAAGGTTTTGAAATATTTAAATTCTTACATGCTATTGCAATATCATTTATTCTATTTTCACCAACCCAGATGTTAGTAGGATAATTCCAGTTATATTTTTGCATATCAATATTATAGTGTTTTATGAAATTAGATGCTGTATATCACTTTATAA